>Ga0160422_10001056_pt1 | contig 17043 bp, 15 predicted proteins | sample Fk160mmetaG_FD_108192 | JGI IMG/M metagenome (GOLD analysis project Ga0160422, IMG submission 108192) | Marine microbial communities from the Central Pacific Ocean - Fk160115 60m metaG | ecosystem: Environmental > Aquatic > Marine > Oceanic > Photic zone | place: The Central Pacific Ocean... | reverse complement strand
TGTTGCAGAAAGATTCTCTGAGGATAAAAAGACTGCAGTAAATGGTGGAATACTTCCTGAATTTGGTGTTGGAAAAATGGTTTCTGAATTTGAAAATAAAGCTTTTTCACTACAAAATATTGGAGACATTTCTCAGCCCTTTAAAACTGATTTTGGGTGGCACATTATTAAACTTGTAGATAAAAAGCCTATTCCTTCTTTTAAAAATTTAGAATCTGAATTAAAATTGAAGATAGAAAGAGATAGTAGATCGCAATTAAGTACTCAAGCATTATATGAAAAATTACAAAATGAATATAAAGTTATTAATAAACCTTCTACTTATGCAGATTTTAGAAAAAAATCAAATTCTGCAATTAAAAATGGAACTTTTAAAATTAAATTAATAGATAATACAGAATTATTTAAAATTGATGGGCAGTCTGTAACTATAAATGAATTTGCGGAGTATATTGTTCAAAATCAAGCAAAAAGCAATGACATAGATCAATTGTACATAGATTTTGTAAATGTTAGTTTATTATCTTATGAGGATAGTAAGTTAGAAGAGAAATATCCTGAGTATAAAGCTATTCTTAATGAATATAGGGAGGGTATTTTATTATTTGATATAACAAGCGACAACGTATGGAATAGAGCAATAGATGATACTTTAGGTATGCAAATATTTTTTGATTTATTATCGTATAAGTATACTTGGCCTGAAAGACTAAATGCTACAATATACACATGTATAGATCAAGTAACAGCAAATAAAGTATTAAAAAATATTAATGGTAAAAATAAAAAAAGTTTAGGATGGACAATGAGTAATAGAAGTACCCAATATAGTGTTGAGGACTTGTTAAAGTTATGTAACACTGAAAAACCACTAAGCTTGCAAGTAGAAAATAACAATTTCGTAAGAGGAGAAAATAAATTTATTGATGAAGTTTCTTGGAAAAAAGGTGCGATTAAAAAAATCGAACTCAATAATAATAATTTTATAATAATTGAAATACATGATATTTTATCTCCATCTGAAAAAACTCTTGATGAAACAAAAGGAAAAGTTATTGCAGATTACCAGAACTTTTTAGAAAAAGTATGGATACATAAATTGAGATTCAAATATAAAATTGATATTGATTTGAATGTTTTGTATAGTCTTTCTGATGTCGATAATGAAAAAATCTCTAATCATAAAAGCAGTAAAGTTTTAACTTCAGATGATTTTTGGAGTTCTTATTCAGATAATAAATTATGGAATGGTGAATATGATAATACATATTATGAAACTTTATTTAGTAATTCAAAATTGCTAGCTGAATTACAAATTCCATTAACTAGAGAAGAGTTGGGTTTTGTTATGTTGGAATGGCAAAAAGATCAAATAGATGTTGTAAATCAACAAAAGTTATTTGAAAAGCTACTTAATAATAAATATTATAAAAACAAAAAGCACATAAGATTTGGTGATGAATAAAAATTTTTTATATTTTTTATGTTCATTTTTTATGGTGTCTTTTTTGTCTTGTCTTTCTGATAAAGATGAAGATATTATAGCCAGTGTTAATGAAAAAAAATTGTATTTGTCAGACATTAAGTCAAATATGCCAAAGTATTTAGAAGATTCGTCTTATTTTGTTGAAAAGTTTATAAATGATTGGACTAGAAAACAAGTTATGTTATCAGAAGCAGAAATGAACTTGAATTCTAATTTAGAGAAATATGAAAAGCAAATAGAAGATTACAGAGCATCTTTATTAATATATGCTTATCAGAAGGAACTGCTAAACCAAAATTTTGATACTACAATTACAAGTTTTGAAATTGAAGAATATTATAGCAAATACAAAAAAGACTTAATTTTATCAAATAATATTTTTAAAGGTAGGTTTATTAAGATTGAGAAAAATGTTGCTGAAATTGATAAAATAAAAACCCTAATTAAATCTGAAAATTTAAGTAAAATTGAAGATTTAAAAGAATACTGTATTCAATTTGCTTCTGACTTTTATTTAAAAAGCGAAGAATGGATATATTTTAAAACTTTAAGTCAAATTTTCCCTAATATTGTTGACGATGGGCTGGCTTTTTTAAAAAATAATATGCTTTTTACAGACGAAGATGATAAATATATTTATTTTTTATATGTTAAAGACAGTCAAGCTAGAGGGTCAATAAGTCCTCTAATTATTGTTAAAGATCAAATAAGATCTACCATTTTAAATACAAAAAAAGTAAACTATTTGAAAAATATTGAAGACGATTTGTATCAAAAGGCTTTATCTAAAAATAAAATAAAAATATATTGATGAAAAAATATTATATTGTATATACATTGTTATTGTCCGTATTTATATCTTTTGGACAAACAATTGATAGAGTTGAAGCAATAATCGGAGATGAAATTTTACTCTCATCTGAAATAGAAACTCAATATTTACAATATTTATCTCAAGGGAATGTTGAGTCATTGTCAATAAAATGTGAAATTATTGAAGATTTGCTTTTTCAGAAATTATTAGTTAATCAGGCTAATGTAGATAGCGTTGAGATATCAGATGAAGAAGTTAGATCGGAGATTAATAAGAGAATAAATTATTTTGAAAGTCAATTAGGGTCTATTAGTAAAGTTGAAAATTATTTTGGAAAAAGTATAGTCGAAATTAAAAATGAACTCACAGAAATAGTAAAAGATCAATTTTTAGCTCAAAGAGTTCAAAGTTCTATTTCTAACGATATCAGCATAACTCCATCTGAAGTTAGAAGTTTTTTTAGAAAATTACCAGCTGAAGAGATTCCTGAAATTCCAACAAAGTTAGAACTAATTCAAATAATTATAAATCCAATAATTTCTCAAGCTCAAAAAGATAAGTTGCGAGAGAGACTAAATATTTTTAGAGATAGAGTTTACAATGGTGAAGACTTTCAAATGCTTGCAACATTATATTCCGATGATCCTGTATCTGCTTCTAAAGGTGGTGAACTTGGTTTTGTGAACAGAGGTGATCTAGTCCCTGAATTTGAAAGAGCAGCTTTCAGACTACGTCAAGGAGAAATATCTGAGGTAATAGAGTCTAAATTTGGATTTCATATTATTCAATTAATAGAAAGAAGAGGAGATCAAATAAATGTAAGACATATATTGTTAAGGCCTAAGGTTTCTGCAACATCATTAAACGATGCTAAAGTTAAGATAGAAAAAATTGCAGATGAGATAAAATCAGGAAGTATTACATTTGAAGAAGCTATCTTGAAATATAGTGATGATGATAGCAAAAATAGTGGAGGAGTATTAATTGATCAAAAAACTATGTCTAACATGCATATTATAGAAGATATGGATCCATCTTTAAAATTTCTAGTTAAGGATTTAGATGAATCAGAATTTTCATCCCCAAATATATTTAGTAATTCTGATGAAACAAATGCTTATAGGTTGATAAAAGTCAAAAGTAAATTAAATGCACATAAAGCTAATTTATCTGATGATTTCTCCATGATCAAAGAATTTGCTTTAAATATGAAGAGACAAGATGAACTGTTTGATTGGATTAAACGTACTGTTGATATAACATATATTGAAATTAACAGTAATATTTTGAGTTGTAATTTTAAAAACAAATGGATTAAATAATATGAGTGATACTGTTAATGACATTAAAAAATTTGTCAAAAAATTTAGTGATTTAAAGCAAGAAATAGGTAAAGTTATTGTTGGTCAGAAAGATGTAATTGATAAAGTTCTAATTTCAATATTTTGTGAAGGACATTGTCTTCTTGTTGGTGTTCCTGGATTAGCAAAAACATTACTAGTTAAAACTATATCTGATGTTTTGGGTTTAGAATTTAAACGAATTCAGTTTACTCCGGATCTAATGCCATCTGATATAATTGGTTCTGAGATCTTAGATAAAAAAAGAGAATTTAAATTTGTAAAAGGACCATTGTTTGGAAATATTATATTAGCTGATGAAATTAACAGAACACCTCCTAAAACTCAATCAGCTCTACTAGAGGCAATGCAAGAGAAATCTGTAACTAATTCTGGAATTCGTTATAAATTATCAAATCCTTTTTTTGTTCTTGCAACACAGAATCCAATTGAACAAGAGGGTACATATCCTTTACCAGAAGCTCAACTAGATAGGTTTATGTTTAATGTTGAGTTGTCTTACCCAGATTATAATGAGGAATTACAAATTGTTAAGAGCACTACAGTTTACAATGAAATAAAATTAAATGAAGTAATTTCTTCAGAAGAAATAATTTTTTTTCAAAATTTAATTGCAAAATTACCAATAACTGATAATCTTTTGAATTATGCAGTAAAGCTAGTTACAAGTACTAGGCCAAATAATGAAAATGCTGCAGATATAGTAAAAGATTACATTGAATGGGGAGCCGGTCCCCGAGCATCACAGTATATTATTAAAGCTGCTAAATGTCATGCTGCAATCAAAGGAAAATATTCACCAGATATTGAAGATGTTAAAGCAGTAGCTGAGCCAATTTTGATGCATAGAATGGTTAAAAATTACAAGGCTGAGGCAGAAGAAATAAGTATTAATCATATCATTAAATCAATTTTGTAATGATTTATCCAATAGTATCTTTTGGTAATCCAATATTAAGAATTAAGTGTAAAAATATTTCTAATAATTTTGATGATTTACAATCTTTATTATCAAATATGTGGGAAACAATGTATGATGCTAAAGGAGTTGGATTAGCAGCTCCACAAATTAACAAATCGATTCGAGTTTTTATTATTGATACTCATCCTTTTTTTGAAGATGATAACTCAATTGAAGGTTTTCCACTTAAGAAGGTTTTTATAAATGCAAAAATATTAAATGAAGAGGGGGAATCATGGCTTTTTAATGAGGGTTGTTTATCAATTCCAGATGTCAGAGAGGACGTAAATAGAAAGCCTAAAATCACAATCGAATACTATGATGAAATTTTTAATAAACATATTGATACATATAGTGGTTTAACAGCCAGAGTGATTCAACATGAGTATGATCATATTGAAGGAGTTTTGTTTATCGATAAGATCTCAACTTTAAGAAAGAGAATGATAAAAGGAAAACTAAAAGATATAACAAATGGAAAGGTAAAGGTAAATTATTTAATGAGGTTCCCTAAGTAATTTATTTTACTTGAACTTCTAGCAATTTTTGTGAGTTTATAAATCCTTCTAAAACATCATGTTTTTTAACTTTTCCAACACCAGCTGGCGTTCCTGTGTAAATTAAGTCTCCAATTTTTAACGTGAAAAATTTAGATATATAAGATATTATGTAGTCAAAAGAAAAGATCATGTCTTTGCTATTACCATTTTGCATTGTGTCACCATTTTTGGTCAGTGAAAAATTTATATTATTTAAAATCAAATTTTTCTTATCCAAAAATTCATTGCTTATTTGGGCTGAGCCATCAAATCCTTTTGATATTTCCCATGGTAATCCTTTTTTTTTGCAAATGTTTTGGATATCTCTTGCAGTAAAATCAATTCCTAGTCCTATTTCAGAATAATATTTATGTGCAAATTTTTGTTCAATATGTTTTCCAATCTTACTTATTTTTAACACAAGTTCCACTTCATAATGAATGTTATTAGAATGATGTGGTATAAAAAAAGGGTGCCCTTTTGGTTGAATAGCGGTATCTGGTTTTAAAAAGAAAATAGGTTCACTACTTATTGTGTTGTTTAATTCCTTAGCATGTTCAATATAATTTCTGCCAATGCAAATAATTTTCATATCAAGATTTAAACTTATTTTCTAATTTCATTTTTATTACAAAATTTTTTATAATTCTTTTTGTAAACATTGGGAAATCAGCATTACTTATCCATGAGAAGTATCCGGGATTTTCTTGCCATATCTTTTTTAATGTGACGTTACGGTACTTTCCAAAAGATAATATTTCATCTCCATCATTATTAAATTTAATAAAACCAGCTAAATCAGCACATTCTCCTCTTACATTAGAGAATTTAGAAATAGATTCAATATTATTTTCAATTTCATCGTACTTGGAAATTTGTGCTAATAGAATTTCATAAGTTGCTGACGTATCAGCCATGGCAGAATGAGCATTATCTAAATTTTTATTACAATAGAACTTATATGCAGCAGTCAAAGTTCTTTTTTCAAGCTTATGAAATATGTTTTGAATATCAATAGTATTCCTATTGTCAAGATTAAAATCAAGATCAACTCTAATGAACTCCTCTGCAAGTAAAGGGATATCAAACTTATCAGAGTTATACCCTCCAAGATCGCAATCAGAAAAAAAATCAAAAATATCTGTTGCTTTGTCTTTAAAAGTTGGTTTTTCTTTTATTTTTTCGTTTGTAAATCCATGTATTTCAGATACTTCTTTAGGAATAGAAATAGTAGGATTTAAAAGCCATGTTTTGGTTTTTTTATTACCGTTAGGAAAAAATTTGATAGCTGCTAATTCAATTATTCTGTCTGTAGATATTTTTAAGCCTGTTGTTTCTAAATCAAAAAAAATAATAGGCTTTTTAAGATTTAACTTCATATAACTGATAAAATAAAGTTTATTCTAAACCGTTTGATTTATATCAAAACTTTCAAGATAATCTCCAACTTTTCTTACAAACTGACCACCTAAAGCGCCATCAACTACTCTATGATCATATGATAGCGACAAGAACATCATATGTCTGATAGCAATAACATCTCCGTATTCGGTTTCTAGAACTGCTGGTTTTTTTCTTATTGCTCCAGCTGCCATAATAGCAACTTGAGGCTGATTTATTATAGGTGTTCCCATTACATTTCCAAAAGTTCCAACATTAGTCATAGTAATTGTTCCACCTTGAATATCGTCTGGATCTAGCTTTGATGCGCGTGCTCTCTGTGCTAAATCATTCACAGACTTAGTAATACCAATTAAGTTTTTATTTTGACATTCTTTGATAACAGGAACAATTAAATTGCCATCTGGTAAAGCTGCAGCCATTCCAATATTTACGTTTTTATGTATATGGATTTTTGTCCCATCTACAGACACATTAATCATAGGAAAGTCTTTTACTGCCTTAGCCATTGCTTCAATTATAATTGGAGTAAATGTTATGTTTTGTCCTTCTCTAGATTTAAATTCTTCTTTTACTGAATTTCTCCAATTCACAATATTAGTCATGTCTACTTCTACCATTGATGTTATATGAGCAGAAGTAGATTTTGACATTGTCATATGATCAGAAATTAATTTTCTCATTCTGTCCATTTCAACAATTTCAATCTCACCAGTATTAGGAATATTGACCTTGTGATTTTGTTGTTTTATACTTTCAGATTGAGTTTTTTCTTCTGTAGGTTGACTTACGCTTGTTGCTGTATTTTCTTCAGTTTTTGTTTGTGGTAATTTTCTGTTATTCAAATAATTGATCATATCTGATTTCGTAACTCTACCATCTTTTCCAGTACCTGAAATATTTTCTAATTCATTTTGATCTATACCTTCTTTTGAGGCCATACTTTTAACAAGTGGGGAGTAGAAACGATCAACCGAACTTTTTATTATTACTTTAGATTGCTCTTTATTACTTGAGCTAGTTTCTTCAACTTGAACATATTCTTTAGCGTTACTGTTAGTATTGGTCAATTCTTCAATTTCTTCTTCTTTCTTTTCTGAAGCTTCAGCTTCTACTTCAATAATAGCAAAAGGCTCTCCAACTTGTACAACATCATCAACTTGAAAAAGCATTTCAACCAATTTTCCTTCGTGAGTTGATGGTACTTCCGAATCAACTTTGTCTGTAGCTATTTCAATAATCGTTTCATCAAGTTCAACCTGGTCTCCAATATTTTTATTCCATGTAATAATTGTTGCCTCGGAAACACTTTCACCCATTTTGGGCATTATAAGTTCTACCTTTGCCATAATTTTTTTTTTGCAAAATTAAAAAAAGAATGTAAAAATATATTCTTTTTTAATTATAGTTTTGCTTAGTAAATTGTTAGAAATTATTGAATGTATGGTATTCTGCTTGAAATAGCAGCACCTAGCGTTATTTCGTCCGCATATTCTATGTCATCTCCTATAGCTATTCCTCTAGCAATTGATGAAATTTTAACGTTGTATTTTTCTAAAACTTTAAATAAGTAATAATTTGTAGTATCTCCTTCCATAGTAGTACTTAGTGCAAATATTACCTCTTGAATTTTTTCATTTTCAATTCTTTGTATTAACTCACTAATTTTAATATCATTTGGCCCAATGCCATCTAGTGGAGATATTAACCCACCAAGAATATGATATATCCCATTGTATTGTGAAGTATTTTCTATTGCCATCATAACTCTAATATCTTCGACAATACAAATTGTAAAATTATCTCTTTTAGAATTATTACATATGCCACAGATATCGGTGTCTGAAATTGCATAGCACTTATCACAGTATTTTATTTTGTTTACTAACTCTAAAAATGATTCACCAAATTTCTCAACTTGTAATTTATCTCTTTTTAAAAGATGTAAAACAAGTCTTAACGCAGTTTTTTTTCCAACTCCGGGAAGACTTGATAAGTGGTTTACAGCATTTTCAACAATTTTAGATGGAAAATTCATATTGCAAATTTACTATTAATGCTTAAATGTTTTAGTTTTGTGTTAAAATAAATAAAATGTCACCAACCTTAATTATTTCAGTAATAGCATCTTATTTTATCTTACTATACATTATATCTTATTTTACTGGAAAAAATGACAGTAATGATACTTTTTTCTTGGGAAATCGAAAATCTCCATGGTTTATAATTGCTTATGGAATGATAGGGACAACACTTTCGGGTATAACATTTATATCCGTTCCCGGATGGGTTGAGTCTAATCAATTTTCATATATGCAAATGGTCTTTGGGTTCTTTGTTGGTTACTTTATAATTTCACGTATTCTCTTACCATTATATTATGGTCTTGGATTAACATCTATTTATACTTATTTAAGAGATCGTTTTGGAACAAATAGCTATAAAACTGGTTCATCTTTTTTTCTTTTATCAAGAACAATAGGAGCTTCGTTTAGATTATTTTTAATTGCAACTGTTCTTCAGTATGCTGTCTTTGATTCTATGGGGATTCCCTTCTTTCTTACCGTTCTTATTACGATTTCATTGATTTGGTTGTATACATACAGAAGTGGTATGAAAACTATAATTTGGACAGATACATTACAAACCACTTTTATGTTATCTACAGTGGTAATAATCAGCTACACATTGATGAATAAAATGAATCTAGATATATCAGGTTTGTTTTCTTCTATTAGTAACTCAACTTATTCACAGATATTCTTTTTTGATGATGTGTCAGATAAAAAGTATTTTTTTAAACAATTTTTCTCAGGTATTTTCATGGCAATTGTTATGACAGGTCTAGATCAAGATCAAATGCAAAAAAACTTAAGTTGTAGAAACTTAAAAGATGCACAAAAAAACATGACTGTTTTTAGTGTAATTTTAATTTTTGTTGATTTAATTTTTCTCTGCTTGGGAGCATTATTATATATAAATTACTATTCAATGCCAGAAATTAATCAAATTCTTGTTTTACCTGAACAAGCTGATATGTTGTTTCCTCACATTGCAATTGCTTCTGGTCTTCCAGCTTATGTAGGTATTTTATTTATTATTGGAATTATAGCCGCAGCTTATTCTAGTGCTGATTCTGCACTCACTTCTTTGACTACATCTTTCTGTGTTGATATAATTGAGTTTGAAAAACAAGATGCTGAAAAACAAATTAAAACTAGAAAATATACGCATTTGATTATGTCTTTGGTTCTTTTTACAGTTATAATGATATTTCACGCAATTAATGATCAGAGTGTTGTAAAATCTTTATTTACTGTAGCAGGATATACATACGGTCCATTATTAGGAATGTTTGTTTTTGGATTATTTACCAAACACAAAATAAATGATAAGCTTGTTCCTTTTGTTGCTATTTTATCACCAATTATTTGCTACGTTTTAAATTTATATTTTGATTTTGGTTTTGAGTTATTAATGCTTAATGGTTTAATTACTTTCATAGGTCTAGATATTGTAAGAAAAGGTAAATATAACTGGTAAAACATATTAATTAATGAATTTAAAAGATAGAATCGATGCCATTGTAAAACTTGGTTTATACATAGAAAAATCATTTATTAAAGAGAATTTAGAACTTTTAAATAAAGTTGAATCTACTAATGCTTGGTTTACCAAAGAAAATGTTAAAAAAGCTATTGCTATTTGGGGTAATCAATTAAAGCTTGATACAATTAATTCATGGCTAAACCCATATAGTTTAGCCTCAGAAATACCAAAAAAAGAAGTATTAATAATTATGGCAGGAAATATTCCTTTAGTTGGGTTACATGATTTTATTTCTGTAATTATTTGTGGTCATAAAGCGGCTATTAAGAAATCATCAGCTGATTGTATTTTAATTGATGTGTTAATAGATAAGCTTTTTAAAATAGATAAAAGATTTAAAAGTTATGTAGAATTTGTTGAGAATGTCAAAGACATGTCATTTGATGCAGTGATTGCAACTGGAAGTAATAATTCTGCAAGGCACTTTGATTATTATTTTAAAGATTCAAAAAGAATTATTAGAAGAAACAGAAGATCTATTGCTGTTTTAGATGGGAACGAGTCTCAAGATGATTTGAAAGGACTTTCAGAAGATATCTTTTCGTACTTTGGTCTTGGCTGTAGAAATGTATCCAAATTATTTTTACCAAAGGGATATGATTTAGATAAATTATTTAACGTATTTTTTGATTTTTCAGATATAATTAATCATAGAAAATATGCTAATAATTACGAATACAATAAAGCTGTTTTTCTACTTGGAGGAAATAAAATTGTAGAGAATGGGTTTGTTATGCTAAAAGAAGAAAAGTCATTGTTTTCTCCTATAGCCATGATATATTATGAATATTACTCAAGCATTGATAAAGTAAATTCATTTATTGATAAAAATAATGATCATATACAATGTGTAGTTTCATCAGAAAAAACTCCTTTTGGTGAAGCACAAAATCCTAATTTATGGGATTATGCTGATGGGGTAGATACTGTTCGTTTTTTAAAATCACTATAAAGCTTTTTAAGAATTAATCAATTTCTAATTGGTTAATTTTAAATTATTCTACAAGCTCATAACTTCCTAAATCAGGATCACTTCTAAAATTACCTAAAATATCTAAAGTAATTGATGTTTCTCTTCCAAAGTCAATTACTGGAGATATTTCTGACAAATTAAAATCATTTTCATTAAAAAATTCTGGTGATATATTTTTTAAAATATTTATATAGTTACTGTTATCCGTGTCAATTGTTGGATCTATTTTTAATAGACAGTGATCAAATGAATAATTAAAAATTCCTGATTCATTATTTTGATAGCTTATTTCACTAGAAAGCGATCCGTCAATTATACAATTAACAAAATTTGCTGATTCAAGATTTCTTATGTAAACATTACCGTTCGCTCCTTCATAATAGTTGTTAAGTAGAATAGATGGAGTGTTTCTTCTGTTGTAGTTCCAGTAATTAGCAAAAGTACAATGAGTAAAATTATAGTTTCCTCCAATGTTACATGCTACCATAAATTGACCGCATTCACTTATTACGGTATTTGTAACTTCAATATCTGCTCCTTGACCTAAAATACCAATTCCGGACATGTTTTTAATAATTGAATTGTTTACTTTTAATGTTGGGTTATTGTTGTATACTGTATCTGCGTGAAGTCCAATGTTACCGTTTTTAATGATAGCATAATTAATTTCATTATCTATACTTCCAGGAGTAAACCAAATTCTGTCCCATTGACCAGGAATATCTTTATACCAATTGTCTAGTCTGTCACCTTGAAAAACTACTTCGTTTCCTAACGCGCCATGAACTTTTAAAGTTCCTCCAGTCTGTTCTTTGAATGGATTTCCAACTAATATACCGGAATTTTTATGCATGTATATTTGACATCCTTCATTTATTATGAGTGTATTTTGAGGGTCTATAACAGCATAACCATATATTACATGTGGCTTATCATTTTCCCAAGGGATAGAACAATCTAATAAATGGTAATAGAATCTAGTTGTATCTGTTCCGTTAATAATATTGCCAAAAGTATTTGCAGTATGGAAGTATGCATCTTGACCCCATGCAATTAGATTAACATTTTGAACTGAATTAGCTGTTGTAAAAACTAGTGAGTCTGAAAGTATGTATGGGGTATTATTGTTAGTAGGGTCTATTGTTACTTCTAAAAAAACAAAAATACTATCATTTGAGGGGATTAGAATATTCCGTTGATTATTTCCAGCTATTCCGTCTATATTTATTCGAAAATTTGCAGCTGATACACCCCTAAGATCTACGTTAGTAGTGATGTCAAAGTCATTGTGATTGTAAACAGTTAAAGTTTTTGTAATTGAACCAATTGATGCAAAAATTGTGTCAAAAGTTATTGTATCTTCTGAAAAATGTAATTTGGCATTTTTATTATTTTCTAAATTTTCTTTTTCACAAGAAATAATTATTATTGACAATATTAAAAGTTTTAAAATTATACGAATCATAATATTTTATTATTTCTGTCTAATTCTCTCTGTTGGTCTTTTCTTTTGATACTTTCTCTTTTGTCATATATCTTTTTACCTTTTGCTAAAGCAATTTCTAATTTAGCTTTTCCTCTTTCGTTAATAAATAATCTAACAGGAATTATTGAGTTTCCTTTTTCTTTAACTTTTCCTGATATTTTTTGTATTTCTTGCTTATTTAGTAATAAGGTTCTATCTCTTTTAGGTTCGTGGTTAACGTATCCAGCATTGGGATACTCAGAAATATGAAGATTTTTAACAATTAAAATATTATCAATCAAAAGACAATAGGCATCTGAAATATTTGCTTTATTATTTCTTATTGATTTAATTTCAGTTCCTTTTAATGAAATTCCCGCAATAAATTTATTAATAAACACGTATTCAAAGCTTGCTTTTCTATTTTTAATATTTATAGGCATATGCAAATTTAAAAAACATTTTTATCCAAGAGAAACATCTAAAATCATCATGACAATAAATCCTGCAATCAATCCCATACTAGCTAAATCTGTATTTCCTCCTCTTTGGCTTTCCGGTATTACTTCTTCCACAACAATAAAAATCATAGCTCCAGCAGCAAATGCAAGTGCATATGGAAGAATAGGGTATACAATCATAACTATTGCTGCTCCAATAACAGCAAATATTGGTTCTACAATTGCAGAAAGCTGACCCCATTTCCAGGATTTTATTTTTGAAAAGCCCTGTCTTCTTAATGGCATTGATACAGCAAATCCCTCAGGGGCATTTTGTATTCCCATTCCTATAGCTAAAGCAATTGCTCCCCCTAACTCCATTCCTATATCCATTCCTGAGGCTAATGCTCCAAAAGCAACTCCTACGGCTAGTCCCTCAGGAATATTATGTAAAGCAATAGCCAGAACAAGTAATTCTGTTTTTTTTAAATCAGTTTTAGGTCCTTCAGCATTTTCTTTTTTTTCAAATAAATGTAGATGAGGTATTTTTTTATCTAGGTAGTATAAAAATAATGCTCCAAGTAAAAATCCAATAGCAGGAGCAAACCATACTGGAAGATCTGTGATGCCATTTTTTTGTTGTGTTTCAACTGTTGCAATAGCTGGAGATAGGAGTGACCAAAAACTAGCAGCAATCATTACTCCACCAGTAAACCCAAGACACATATCTAATATTTTTCTGTTACTTGATTTAAAGAAAAAAACAAGGCTAGCTCCAATTGCTGTAAGCATCCATGTAAAAAGACCTCCAAGTAGAGCTTGTATTATTGCGTTTTGCTGTGTAAACCATTTATAAATTTCGTATTCTTCCATCTTTAATTTATTTTTTTTACTAATATGTTTTCTGAAATTTCTTTACTTAAATGTTCAATTTTACCTGAGTATTCTATTTTCATAGATAAATCAAACTTTATTTGTTCTATAATTTTTAGTTCAGTACCGATACTAATTTTCAGTTTTGTTAGATAGTCTAAAAAATCTTTGTCGTCAAGTGATACGCCCATAATTCTTGCTTTATCATTATATTTTAGATTTATTAAAGCGATATTTTTAGCAACAGGTAATTTACCTTCTTTTGAAGGTATTGGCTCACCATGAGGGTCAAATTTAGGATAGTTTAAGTACTTTTCAATTCGGTCTATCAGTTCACTTGATTTTATATGTTCTAGTTGTTCAGCTATATCATGTACTTCACTCCATTCGAATTTTAATTTTTTAACTAAAAAAGTTTCCCATAATCTATGTTTTCTTATTATGCTTATAGCAAGAGATTTACCTTTTTTACTTAATTTAACTCCTTTGTATTTTTCATATTTTATTAATTTTTTTTCCTCCAGTTTTTTTAGCATATCGCTAACTGATGCGGGAGTTGTGTTAATTGCCTCTGCAATTGCATTTGTAGACACTTTATTACCTGTTATCATGCTGACAGATAAAATCGCTTTTAAATAGTTTTCTTCTGTTAAGGTTATCATGCTGTAAAATTAATAATTAAATTGATATAAAAAAAAGTTTAGACTTGTCTAAAATTTATTCATATTTACGTTCTTTAATTTTTTATGTTTTTAAGATTAATAATATTTTATATTTTAATTTTTTTTGCTAATAATGTGTATGCACAGTCATTAATTGGTAATGTTAGTTCTAAATCCGTAGATATTGCATATGCAAATATTGTTGTAACTAAAAGTAACGATTCATTTGGATCTTCAACAGACGATAATGGTGTATTTAAAATAGATGACCTTTCTGTAGGTAAGTGGAAAATAACCATTACAGCAATTGGTTTTGAAAAATTGGATTCTATTATTTATGTTAACTCAGGTGTTAATGAGGTTAATTTTATTTTGAATGATTTAATCTATGGAATTGATCAAATTGTTGTAACTGGCACAAAAACTTTTAAACGTAAAACTGAATCTGCCGTAATAGTAAATGTTATTGATGATTTGGCGTTATCAAATGTTCAGGCATGTAATTTAGCTGATGGTTTAAATTTTCAGTCTGGATTGCGATTAGAAGTAGATTGTCAGACATGTAATTATACACAATTAAGAATGAACGGCTTAAGTGGTAGTTATTCTCAGATATTAATTAATGGGAGACCTGTTTTTAGTCCACTTACAAGTCTATATGGATTAGAGCAAATACCTGTTAACATGATTGATAGATTGGAGATTGTTAAAGGAGGAGGGAGCGCATTATATGGTTCATCTGTAATTGGCGGTGTAGTAAATGTGATAACTCGATTGCCTAAAAAAAACTCATATAATTTTGGATATAATTATAATAATATTAATAATGTTTCAAATGATCTTGTTTTTTTTGGTAACTTGTCTGTTGTTTCTAAAAATGGTAAATCAGGAGTGTCTTTTTTTGCAAATCAAAGAGATAGAAATTGGTATGATCATAATGATGATAATTTTTCTGAATTACCTCTAATTAAGTCACGCTCATTTGGAATGAATTTATTTCTGCTTCCCAGCAATAATCATAAAATAGAGATTAATTTAGGTAGTATTAGTTCGTATAGATTTGGTGGAGAAATGGTTGAAGTTGAGCCTCACTTTGCATTGCAGGCTGAAGAAAGGAATCATGATATTTTAATAGCTAACATTGATTATAAGATTAATTTAAAAAATAATTCTTCTTTAGTAAGTTATCTTTCATTACAAAAGACAAATAGAGATCATTATACAGGTGTTCGTCCTCAATTAGGTTCGTATGATGATATTTATCATTTACAAAACCCTCCTTATGGAAAATCTGAAAGTAAAACTAGTCTTATAGGAATTCAGTATAATCGAACTTTAAATAATTTTGCAGGAAAGAATACTATTTCTATTGGTTCCGAATTATCTCGGGATGATGTTTTTGATAAAATTTCAGCTTATAATTATTTGATTGATGATAATACTTATAACTCTAGTTTTTTTATTCAGTCTGATTGGCTTTTAAGTGATGATTTAAATTTGTTAAGTGGTTTTAGATTAGATAAAAATTCTATAATTGATAATATAATTTTTAGCCCAAGAGCTTCTTTGCTTTATGATATGAATAAAAACACTCAAATAAGATGTTCATATGCAAGTGGTTTTAGAGCCCCTCAGGCTTTTGATACTGATTTGCATCTTGCGTTTGCAAATGGTGGTGTTTCTAGAATATTTTTAGATAATGATTTAACAGAAGAGAGATCTAATAGTTATACTTTTTCTATCAATCATGATAAACCGTCTTACAATTATATATATGGCTTTACTCTTGAGATGTTTTATACAGAATTAATGGATGTTTTCTATCAGGAATATTCTGGTTTTGATGAATTTGGTCAAATATTTACTAGAAAAAATGGATCTGGAGCAATTGTTTATGGTTTTCATATTGAGAATAGATTAAATATTGCTCAAAAATTTCAGTTTGAATCAGGTTTTACTATACAAGAATCTAATTACAATTCAGCAGTTTTGCATTCTGAAAATTTAAGTCCTATTAGAAAGTTTCTTCGTACTCCATCTAAATATGGTTATTTTACGATGTATTACTTTTTTTCAGATGTATTTAAACTTTCAGTTAATACAGTTTATACTGGTTCAATGGAATTAGTTCATTTTGCTGGAGCGCCCGGCGTTGTGTATGATAAATATTTTAGTACTCAAGATTTTTACAATACAGGCGTAAGGATTTCTTACACAAAAGAGTTGAGTAGGCTGGGGTTTTCTGTTGAGTCAAATATTGGTGTTAAAAATTTATTCAACGCTTACCAAAGCGATTTTGACATGTTTGAAAATAGGGATAGTAACTTTGTCTACGGCCCAGCAAATCCGCGAGTATTTTATTTAGAATTTGTATTTAATTCACTGTTATAAATTAACTTCTGTAAACAATTTTTAACTATATTTTTTTATTTTTTTACAAACTTCCTTATGATTTTATA
>Ga0160422_10001055_pt1 | contig 17044 bp, 11 predicted proteins | sample Fk160mmetaG_FD_108192 | JGI IMG/M metagenome (GOLD analysis project Ga0160422, IMG submission 108192) | Marine microbial communities from the Central Pacific Ocean - Fk160115 60m metaG | ecosystem: Environmental > Aquatic > Marine > Oceanic > Photic zone | place: The Central Pacific Ocean... | reverse complement strand
GTATCACGCCAAATCCGCGGCCCAACAAGCTACCGTGCTGTGTGAGATAGCCCGACCAGACAGTTCGGGATAATAGAATGGCAACCACCATGTACCAGAGGGCATCAATCATGGCTGCAGTGATCGCGATCATGAGCTGGGTCTTCAGCGTGGCATCGGGTTGGATGAACTGGCTGATAAGCGCCGCAAAAAAAACCGCGACCTTCGGGTTGGATAAAGCGATGACAAGGCCCTCTCTCGCCGCTTTGCCACCGCCACTGTTTGCTTCCCTTGTATTGGCGGAGGCACCGCGCTGCGCCATGAGCGCGCGGCAGCCGAGATACAGGAGAAATCCGGCCCCCAGAGCACGCAGGCCGTCAAACCAGTTTGGCTGGGCAAACAGCAACGCACCCAATCCACTGACCATCAGCGCAGCCCAAAGGAAAATGCCAAAACCGTGCGATAACGCACAGATGACGCCGGCGCGGGTACCACTGGTGACCGAGTGACGCACTACGATGGCAAGACTGGGCCCAGGCGACATCGCGCCCAGCAGACATACCAGTGCTAGCGACAGCCACGCGGATAATGTCATTCCCAATGCCCCCCTGAGCCGGGTTGAATTCTCGGCCGGCGCAGTCCGATCAGCAATGTCCGGTCATGTTGCCGAAACCGCATAAGTACTATATCTTCACAAGGTAATTTCGCTTTCATAACTAAAATTTGCGGCGCAGACGCGATATCCAGAGGCCGCTATTAAATGCCATGACGTCGGGGCATCGGAGGAGTTCACAGTGTCAGATCAGTCTAGAGGACGTAAAGCTACATTCCAGCACAAGACAATCGTTGCAGGTGTGGCTGCCGCGATCGGTGCGGGGAGCGCCGGCTTCGCTTGGAGTGCAGAGCTTGAGGAGGTTGTGGTCACAGCCCGTCAACGTGCGGAATCATCCCAAGATATTCCTATGATGGTGCAATCACTGTCAGGCGAAGAAATTCAAAGACAGGGTATCACCACGCTCGAAGATTTCTCTCGTCAAGTAGCAGGCTTGAACGTACAAACTACTGTGCCCGGACAGAACACGATTGTTTTCCGCGGAGTCAGTGACGGGGGCGGCTTCCTAGTGGATCCCACGGCCGCTGTTTATCTCGACGAGCAACCGATGTCTCTTACCTCGGCTTCGCCTGATATTTACCCCGTAGACCTTGCGCGAATCGAGGCGTTGGCTGGCCCTCAATCAACACTCTACGGAGCATCATCTCAGAGCGGAGCAATCCGCGTAATCACTAATAAACCCGATCCTAGTGGCTTCGATGCGAATCTGGGAGCAGGAATTTCAACCGTACAAAACGGTGGCACAGGGTACGAAGTGGATGGCATGGTTAACATCCCCCTCAGCGACACAGTGGCCATCCGGCTAGCGGGTTTCAGCGCTAAAGATGCGGGCTTTATTGATAATGTTCTGGGCACTACTGTTGATGCAGGAATAGGCTTTCCTGGGCTTGCGGGACTCGGCGGCCAACAAACAAATGCTAGTGCGGTGGCAGACGACATCAACGAGGTCGAGTGGATGGGCGCTCGGGCCTCTGTCCGCTGGTTGGTAAATGACAACTGGACCGTGACCGGCACGGTCAACTATCAAGACCTGGAGGCCGACGCCTACAACGACTTCGATCCAAGCATTGGCGACCTTCAAACGATTAAGTTCAATAAAGAAATACGTACTGACGAGTGGACTCAGACAAGCCTGATCATAGAAGGTGATTTGGGCTTCGCAAAGCTGGTATCGGCTACTTCGTATTACGATCGTGAGATGTTTTATGCCAACGATACTCAATCATATGCAGCTTATTTTCACTACTCCTTTGGGATTTACTACGGATACGCTACGTACGACTTTGGACTGGACCCAACCGGTTATCTAACCAACGATCAGACGAACGAGAGTCTGACACAAGAGATACGTCTCTCTGGAAGCACTGACCGAATAGATTGGACTCTAGGCGGCTTCTGGAATGAAACGGAAGAGTTCTGGGACTTTTATACATATGAAGACGGTTATAGAAACTCTCCAGCGTTTGAAACGTGGAGTTATTACTACCCTGGGATAGCACCCACCGACGTTTGGTGGAACTCCTATCAGGGCACAGACCGCACTGACAAAGCGATATTCGGTGAAGTGGATGTCGAGGTCCTCGAGGATCGGTTGACTCTACTGTTGGGTGGTCGTTGGTACGAGGTAGAGAGAGACCTTAGTTACACGGTAGAGCGGCCCGATGCGAGAGTAGATCGTCAGCTACCGGACCGAACGGCGAAAGACGACGGGTTTACCCCCAAATATGGTCTGGAACTCCAAGTTACCGAAGACATCATGGTTTATGGGGTTTACTCGGAGGGGTTCAGGGTTGGTGGCACCAATCGGGGACGTGGCTTGGACCTTGGTGGGCCAACTCTGCCAGTTAACTATGGCTCAGATACTCTAGAAAATACTGAGTTCGGCCTCAAATCTACCTTTGCAGACGGCTCTATTATCTTCAATGCCGTTTTCTACACCATGAAGTGGAAAGATATGCAGATTGAGGTAACTGACCCCAGCAACCAGCTTGGAAGCTTAAGCGGTGGTGCTTACCCTAACATCCCTTTCCAGATAGTCGTGGGTAACGTCGGTAACGCTGAGGTGGATGGCTATGACTTAGAGCTCAAGGCGTTACTCAGTGACAACTTTGAAATCGGCTTCAACATGACGGAAATCAACGACGCGTATGTAAACGCCGCACAGGAATATCCTGAGCCGCGCGCCATAGGTGGAGTAGTGCCATCAGGTTTAGATGCTCGATCAGCACTGCCACTATTTGCTGATACTAGCTACTACCTCTACGCAGAGTATTCAGGTTTCAATATGTTTGGCGGAACTGGTGGTATACGCCTTCAACACAGTCATGTTGGCGAATCGCTTAACCAGTTGACTGATTCATTTACCTCACCTCGAACTCGTGGCGACACTTTGCCTGACCTTCGGCAAGGTGATTATGACATTACTGATGCGATGATTACTTGGGAAAATGGCGATTGGTCTGCGCAGCTGAGGCTGGGCAACATCACTGACGAGCGCGGTATCACTTATCAAGATACGACTGACTTTGACACAGTGTGGGGTCGAAATAGCTCTGCTGTGATCCGGCCTAGGAACTACTCTCTGACTATCCGGCATTACTTCTGACCAAGACAAGATATAAGAAGAAGGGCGCCTAGGCGCCCTTCGTTCCCCGTGTTACCAATTCTTTGGCCAACATTCGAGCCCATGGATGGCGTTGCGTATATCCATTGTCAGGTTAGCCGCCGTGAGCCGCTTACCCTTCTCTATATCGATGATAGACACTGTAGAGGGTGAGGACCCAGCCGCGATAAGGCGATCGTCAATAACGCACAGTCCGCGACCAAAACCCTGACGCGCGATTCGTGAGTCATCTACACCTCTGAACTCAAGCTCCTCGACCGGGAAAGTGGGCACTGAGACCGCAATGTGGTCATCAGACCGCGAGACAAAGCGAACTACATCAGCTGCGGTATCGTTGAGAATGATGCCCTGCTGGAAAGGCATAGCATTGTGGCAACCTCTGGGTAGACTGCAGATCTCCGAAACCGACAGGTCAGACGACAAGGCTAGCAATGCCTGAGTATTCAAGCCGCTGAAAGACACTCCATCCTGATCTACCCGCACCATATTCAGGTGATAGGAATTGACAAAGTCGGGGCCGCCCCGGCTTCTGGGGTCAAACGCCTGCCCTACCCAGTCTTGCCCATTTTTTGAAAGATATAGGCCCCACACGAAAACACGCTGATTCAGATCGAAGGCCAGAATCGAATCGAAGCCGGTGGAAGTCAGAAATAGCAAGTTGTCCCGACGACAGATTTCGTGGCAATGACGCAAATATTCATTGCGGTAGGAATCAATCAATTCGAAATCAGGCGAGTAACAAAACAGCTCATCGCTGGCGGCAATCCAGATCGCGTCGTCGGTGAACTCAATTCCCCGGAGCCCTCGGTCCCAACCGCGGCCTGCAAAATCAATATCGCCCGTATTCCAATCAATCTTCTGCTCGACCCGCTGCTCGGCAAAATCGATGAGGTACACCCCGCCATGACTTTGTCCTTTCTCGGATCCTCTCACTACCGAGGTCGCTACCAGCTTGGGTAACTGGGACGTCATGATTGTGATACCGATAAATCAGGGAAAACAGGCTCCAGGATTTCTCTCAGGCCATCAAGACGCTCGCCGTAACGCTTCCAAGTCTGCAAGGACCCCGAATAAATCGGTTGGCGCACCTGCTCGGAACTCGCTGTCCTCACCGCACGCTCAGTTTCATGGAAATTCACGCAACTTTCCTCAAAAGGCAGACCGCAAAAGTCGAGAATCCTACGGACCTGTGTGTCGAGATCATCGACCACCTCTTCATACTGCACGTGAAGCACCGCTCCTGGTAATACAGTATTCCAGTGGTCCATGAGTTCACAGTACTCAAGATAGAACTCGCCCAGCTCAAACAGGTCATAGGTAAAGGTTTGCCCTTTGGCGAAGTGCTGCTTGAAGCAGCCAAAACAGCTGTCCATGGGGTGCCTGCGGGCATCAATGACTTTGGCATGGGGCAGAATGGCCTTGATAAACCCCACATAGGCAAAGTTGTTCGGCATCTTATCGGTGAAAAAAGGCGCTGCGGCGCGATGACGCCGTGTTTGTTCAAGGTATTGCTCACCCAGCCCTCTGACTGCGTCCTCGCTCAGGTCAGGCATACAACGGGGAAACGCCTGTCCTGATCGGGGCTGTGTAAGCCCCTGAGCAATCATGGAAATATCGGGTAATTCGCTGGTGCCATCGACCAGAGAGTGACTGGCCAAGATCTGTTCGAGCAATGTCGACCCGGATCGCGGCAAGCCGACAATAAAGATAGGATCGGCGCTTTGGCATCCGGACTCGGAGCCCCGGGTAGCGAAATAATCAGCACTGAACACCTCGCGCATCCTCTCGTGGGCCACGCCCGTTTGCACCGGATCGTAAGCAATCGTGTCACGGTGCAACTGGTTGGCAAGGGCGTAATGCTCAAACGCTCGATCGTAGTCCTTCTGGTCTTCAAAGGCCTTGCCTAGCGAAAAAGCAAAATGGACGCGGCACTCGACGGGCAGCGATTCATTGGCGAGGCGCTGGCTCATTGCCTCGACATCCTGTTCTGTGAAACGGAATGTCTTCAGATTGGCAAGGCTGTAGTAAGTTTCGCCAAAGTTGGGTCGTAACTCGATTGCGCGACGATAAGCGGCAATACCGCCCTCCTGATCGCCCACGGTCTTCAGAACATGGCCCAGACCAATGTGAGCGCCCGGTAGCTCGGGATCAATACTGACGGCCTTCTCGTAGGATTCGACGGCCTCCGCGGGTCTGGCAGCCATAGCCAGCGCCGCCCCGTGGTAATAATGTGTCAGCGCATTATCGGGCTCGAGGGTCAGTGCTTTTTCCAGAATCGCAACTGCCTCCTCGTACTCATGACACTCTTTGAGCACGGTACCCAGATCGTGCCAAGCAGCGATGAATCTTGGCTGCTTGTCCACGATCCGCTCCAGAATTTCGCGCGCGTCCTCATAGCAGTTAGCCATCATCGCTAATCTTGCCAGTAGCAATGCCGCGTTGACGTCGTGAGGGTTCTCACGGACCAGCTCCTGAGCCAGCTTTTCCGACTCTCTGAACTGTCCTTTGACAAAAAGTCGCGTCGCTTCATCCAGCTTGGCCTGCGTCGGCGATAGCGAGGCGGCCTCATTGCGCAGTTGTTGTGCCTCATCAGATCGCCCCAATCGCTGATAAGCAGCGCTCAGCTTGCTCTTGAGTGGAGCATGAGGTGGTCGAAGTTCCTGAGCGCGCTCGAGATGCGGGAGCGCCTCCTCTACGCGATCCAGATTCAATAACAGAGTACCTAAATCCTCGCGCGCCTTGGCGTGCCCGGGAGCGGCCTTAACAGCGCGACTCAATAGATCCACAGCCTCCTCATGTGCGCCTCGCGAGGCAAGGATCGAGCCAAGCAGAGAGACAAAATTAATATCCCCCGGGTCTCGCTCCAGCATATCGCGGCAAAGAGATTCCGCTTCCTGCCGGGCGCCCCCTTTAAGAAGCGACAAGGCACGCTCAAAGACAGCTCTTGGGCTTTGATCATTCATCATTCACTCTCGGACAGCGGGCATACAGCACATAAAATGCGAGGGAAAGTTTGCCAGATTCTCCCGGCCCCCACACTAACAGCCGTTGCGTTGTGGGCAAACGGGTGCGAGAGTAGATTGGCGCCGCACATTGCGGGTACACCCACCACGGGAGTTTTCTGTGACCGATTCTGTTGTCGCAACATCGGGCCAAGCCAATCCGTTTGACGCCAAAGGCCCATTCCTGCTCAGTCTTTTTATGACGCTGGTGGGTTACAGCGTTCTGGTAGCGCTACCGGCGATTAACGGTGCCTGGGTCGATCAGCTCGAGTTTACCGAGGTTGAGGTCAACCGCGTTGCCTCTTCAGACCTTTTGGGGCTTTTCATTGGCGCAGTGTTGACCAGCTTTTTAATTCGCTCGTGGAGTCGACAAACCCTCACCTACCTCGGTATTACACTGTCAATCATTGCTAACGGGTTGTGCACCCAGTACGTCGATTACGAGACGACACTGATGTTGCGATTTGTCGCAGGGCTGGGCGCGGGTTTCTACACCGCAGTAGCGGTGGCGGGTTTGGGCGCGCACTCCAAGCCAAGGGAGGCGTTCAACTGGATGCTCTTGGCCTTCGCGATCTCTCAGTTTTTAGAGTTGCAGCTGATACCACACCTGTCGATGAACGGTATTTACCTGTTCTTCATTGCTACCTATGTGGTCACTCTCCCGTTCGTGCGACTGATCCCCTCGACGACTCCGCCCACTGCCGCTCAAAATGCCGTCACAGAGACGCAACGGCCGACGCTGCTCGCATGGGTGGGTATTGGCGCGATCGTGATCGCGTACGTCAATATCGGCGCTTATTGGTCCAACATTGAGCTCGCCGCCGAGGCGGCTGGGTTGGATGGCAATTGGGCCGCTCAAGTCATTGCCTGGTGTGTACTGTTGTCTTTTGGCGGCTGTTTCACAGCCATGTGGATACTGAAGAAGTTTGATTACGATCGACCGCTGTTATTCACATTCGTCCTCATGGTGCTGGCGGTGGGGTTACTGGCTTTTAACTTCACCGCAGCGATGTTTGTCTTCAGCGTGGCCATGTTCAACTTCCTCTGGATCTTTATTGATGTCTATCAGATGGGCGGCGTCTCTGTCGCCGATCGCTCCGGCAGCGCCGCTGCTTTCATCCCGGGCGCTCAGGGGCTGGGACAAACGGTAGGTCCCTTTGCAGCCTCTCTCATGCTCGAGCGGGGCTGGGGCTTCGATGGCGTCTTTATCCTGTGCGCAATGGCCTCAGCAGCTGCACTGCTAATCTACACGCTGATTTACCTAAAATATCGTCACCAGCCTGCCACTTAGCGCCGGGGATAGAGACGCCTCCATCATGAGCAGCTGGGTCCACTCACGTTTCTTGCGGTATCTCGGATACGCCGCATGCACCCTCCTGAGTGCCTGCGGACAGTCATTAGAGCCCCCTAACCCACAACAGGCTTCCAATGATCAGCCGGCTGACTCCATCGTCCACTGTGGCCGTCTGATCGATGGCTTGTCTGATGGGGCTCGGTTGGATCAGTCGATCCACATCCGGGGTGATCGCATTGTCCGCATCGAGGCTCGAGGTTCCACCCAGCCTCTTACAAATCAGACGGTCATCCATGACCTGACTGCATTCACCTGCCTGCCAGGCCTGATCAATACCCACGTCCACTTTGACGGCAATCCCGAGGACTCGGCGGATTACGGTGTTTACTCTCGGCGAACCCACGACGAGACCCTGCAACTGATTTTGGATAACGCGAGAACCACGTTGTTAACGGGCTTCACTACCGTGCGTCACGTGGGTGCCTGGTTCCCTGACGCGGTGTATCGAGCGCGCGAACTGATTGAAACCGGTCAGGCAACCGGCCCGCGCATTCATACAGCGGGCCCTTACCTGACGATTCCGGGAGGCGGTGGTGATCTCACCTTCCCGGAGATCCCCCTCAAGGATATTCCGGCCGAATCCCAACAAGGGATTGCCAGCACGCCTGAAGAATTCGCGGCCCGCGCTGAAGCCGCCATCGCCGCCGGCGCAGATTTTTTAAAGGTCATCGCATCAGGCGCTGTATTTTCGGTGGGCACCGCTCCTGGCGCACCGGAGATGACGCGGGCTGACATTGAAGCAGTAGTGGCGGTAGCTAAACGGCATGGCAAAAAAGTCACCGCCCACGTGCACAGCGACCAATCAGGTCAAGACGCGATACGAGCCGGCGTTGATTCGCTGGAGCACGCCTCTCTTCTAAAGGAGAGCACCATTGACCTCGCTGCCGCGCGTGGGGTGGCGTTCTCGATGGATGTTTATAACGGAACTTACACGGATACCGTTGGTCGGGAGCAGGGCTACCCTGAGATCTTTCTGCAAAGGAATATCTATACCACGGAGGCACAGCGGGTCGTGTTCGAGAAGGCGTATGAGAAAGGTGTCACGCTGCTTTATGGCACTGACGCAGCGGTGCTGCCGCATGATATGGGCGGCTGGCAATTTGCGACTATGGTGGAGAGGGGCATGCGGCCCATGGACGCGATATGGTCAGCCACCTCGGTTGCCGCAGAACATATGGGGTTGTCAGCCGACGTAGGCGCCGTCGCGCCCGGTAGAGTCGCTGATCTCATCGCGGTTCGCGGCAATCCTCTAGCGGATACCGAGGTTTTGCGCGACGTTGCAGTGGTCATGCAGGCCGGAATCATCGTCAAGGCAGCTGCTGCAGATTGAGCGCAAGTTGAACCGCAAGCGCGACTTCGCCATGATTTACCTCACCACAACTCGCTAACGGGCAGACACCGTGGATATTGGAATACCGATCAAAGATCTCGGTCCGTATGACATCGAGCCGCTGAAGGCCAAGATTATGGACTTACCCGAAGAGGCTTGGTGGGGCAATCAGTTCCGACAGCTGGAGTACGAGGTTCACCAGCATACGCAGTCGGTGGTCATGGTATTTACCGATGGCGATGGCTGGCCAAACATCGAGGTCTCCAAAGACGAAGGCTGGGATCTGCTGGCCAACGAAGCCATACCACTGATGCATCAGATTCTCGAGGATCACTATCCACCAGGGGGTACCGTTGTCCGCGCGATGGCGGCAAGGCTCCAAGCGGGTGGCATCATCAAGCCGCACACCGACAATCACCCTTCATTCCACTTTGGTCACCGCATCCATATCCCGATATACACCAACCCTCGAGTGCGATTCATGATCGACGGCCGGCCACAAAAGATGCCCATTGGCCACGTCTATGAGATTAACAACCAGAAACAGCATAGCGTTATGAACAAAGGTAGCGAGGGGCGCATCAACTTTATCTTCGATTACATTCCGCCAACGAAGATACAGCGCTAAATGCACCCGAAGCGCAGCGAATTTCAACGGTTCAGTGGATGTGCTGGGGGAAAGCGCGACGAAGGAAGTCGCGTGCTACCGCTCTGGCGCGGCGCTTACTGAGCTCTCGAGGTGTTACTAATAAACCGAGGTGCAGGCCATCGATCAGCGCCGAATATCCCGTTGCCAACTCCCGAGCTTGAACGCCTTGGTAGTCACCCTCGCGAATAATGCTGGTGAATAAAGCCTCCAGCTTCTGGGCCGCCAACCTATCTACCGTTGACACGATCTTCTGATAGACAGGCCGCGCGCCTGCCTCTCCATAGTATGCGAACCACACGGACATCTTTTGGCGCTGGGTGACGCCGCGGCCCAGTTGAAAATCCAGCAGGGCGTCAAGCCGTTCACCAAGGTCGGGAATACCTCCCCCTTCCATGATCTCAATTTGACCGTCATGATATTCCTCGGCAACGGAACGGAGGGTCTCCTTGAGCAAATTGTCCTTGCTCTCAAAGTGCAAATTAGCAATGCCCACGCTTAGGCCCGCCTCCCGGGTCACCATCTGCATCGTGACAGCAGAGAGCCCATGCTGGGCAATACACCGGATCGTCGCGTCGATCAGCTGCTGCCGCCGCTCGGCTTTCGGGCGTATCTGACGGCGTTTGCTGCCAGCCTCCGGCAGGGCCTCAGTCACTGTGCTGGATGCATCAGTCATGTGGATTCTCTGCATGTTTGACCGCCCGAGTCTAAGGATTTCGACCCTGAGTCTCAATAAAGAATGAACATTCATTCATTCTGGGTAGACGCTCATAGCCGGTCGTGGCAGTATTTCGGCTCAGATTGACTCACCGGAGAGTGCAGTGAACCAATACGACGCGATCGTCATTGGTGCGGGCCACAATGGCCTCACCAACGGGGCCTACCTCGCCAAGGCGGGGCTCAAAGTGGCCGTCCTGGAGCGCAATCCCTATATCGGCGGCGCCACGGTCAGCCGGGAATTGCATAAAGGCTGGTGGTACTCCAATTGCTCCTATGTATCGAGCCTGCTGAGGCCAGAAATTACTCGTGACCTCGAGCTGCCCAGACACGGCTTGCAGGTGGTCTCGTTCGGGGGTGGCGCTACCTTTACGCGTAACGGTGATTACTTTGGCAATTACAGCGACCACGACCGCCACTACCGCGAGATGGCACGTCACTCTAAGCGTGATGCCAATGCCTACGATCGCTATGCAGCGGATACCAGCCTGCAAACCAAGCTGATACGCCCGTATCTGATGCGGACCCCACCGGATCCGACCTCAATGAGGCCCAGAGATCTGCGTGATCTGCTGGAATTCGCCCGCTCATTTATGGATCTGGGCGAGGAAAAACTGCTCGATACCATCAAGTTCTGGACGGCTAGCGTCGGGGACTATCTCAACGAATATTTCGAAACCGACGCCATCAAAGCGCACATGGCGGGCAGCGGTATCATCGGTACCGCGTTAGGGGTCTACTCTCCCGGCACAGCCTACGTCCTTCTCCACCATTACATGGGTGATGTGGACGGCAATGTGGGCGCCTGGGGCTTTGCCCGCGGCGGAATGGGCGCCATCGCCGATGCCCTGTCCAAAGCGTTCCAATCCTATGGCGGTGAGGTCATCTGTGACGCCAATGTCGACGAAATCATTGTCAAAAATGGTCGAGCAGCAGGTGTCGCACTGAAAGACGGCACCGAGTACAAAGCCCCCATTGTGGTCTCTAACCTCGATCCAAAGCGGACCTTCCTGGACATCACGAATCCCTCAGATCTGCCCAAAGATGTACTGAAGAAAGCCCGTAACTTTAAGATCCGAGGCTCTTCAGGAAAACTCAATATCGCACTCGACGGCCTGCCGGTGTTCCACGGTCTAGATCCTCGTAATCGCCTGATGGCGGGAGATCTTCACTTCAGCGACTCGCTGGAGCGGCAGGAACGCGCCTACGACGACTGGAAAGCGGGCACCTGGTCCAAGGACCCCTACCTCGACATGATGATTCCATCATTGACCGACCCCACCATGGCGCCGCCCGGCAAGCACATGATGTCCGTGTTCGTGCAGTATGCGCCGCCCAAGGTTGAGGGCCGGGAGTGGACGGACGAGGACAAAGACGGCTTCGAAAAGTCGGTCATTGACCAGATTTCCAACTACAGCCCCAACTTCCGAGATCTCATTTTGCACTGCGAAACACGAACACCGCGCGAAATCGAAGCCGAGGTCGGACTGACAGAAGGCAACATCTTCATGGGCGAACTGACCTTCGACCAATTGCTCTTTAACCGGCCGTTCCCGGGCTACGCCCAATACCGATCGCCGATTAAGGGCATGTATATGTGCAGTTCGGGCACTCACCCCGGCGGTGGCGTGATGGCCGCCCCGGGCGCCAACGCCGCGCGGGAAATTCTTGCCGATCTGAAGAAACCCAATACCGTGCCGGGAGGTTACGCCGATGACTGATTACGATGCGATCATTATTGGCGCGGGCCACAACGGACTGATCTGCGCCAGTTACCTCGCCGAAGCAGGGAAAAACGTACTGGTTCTAGACGCACGCAATGAGCCTGGCGGTTGCGCGAGTACGCGAGAGTTTGCCCCGGGGCACCATGTTTCAGATTGCGCGCAATGGCTGTCACAACTTGACCAGGGTATCGCAAAAGATCTGGATCTGAGGGCCGCTGGCCTCAAACTGGGTAAACCAAAGACTACGATCTCGCTGCAATCCGATGGCGACCACCTTGTTCTCGACGGCGATACGATCAGTGGTGCCGGCGTTGATTCGGCGGATCAAGCGGCATACCGCGACTTCAAAAAGATGGTGCGCAGCTTCGCTAAGTTGATGACGACGCTCTATCGTAGCCGTCCGCCCAAGCTGGTGGAGCAGAACTGGACAGATCGCCTCACCCTCATGAAGCTAGGTCTGGGCTTGAAACTGCTGGGCCGCGAACGCCTCAGGGATCTGATGCGCGTCGTCATGATCAATATCTACGACGTCATGAATGAGCACTTCTCTAATGCCGCGCTGAAGAGCGCGATTGCCCTAGATGCTGTCACCGGCACGAACATGGGTCCGCGGTCGCCCAACACTGTCTACAGCTACTTGCATCGCGCGACCGGTGAATATTTAGGACAAACCGGCACCACGCAGGTGTTGGGTGGCATGGGTGCCTTCGGGAAGTCCCTGGCCACCGCGGCCGAGAAATGTGGCGCCAAGATCCAGCTGGATTCAGCAGTCACCGCGATCGTGAAAACTGAAGACCGCGTCACCGGCGTCACCCTCGGTTCGGGCGAGCAGATCTCGGCGAAGCTGGTGATCTCCAGCGCTGACCCCGCAACTACCTTCCGCCGATTGCTGGGCTACCACCAGATGGAGACCGGTATGGCCAAGCGGGTGGAGTGTTATCGGTCGCGAAGCGGGACCGCGAAGCTGCATCTCGCATTGAGCGGGCTGCCCAGCTTTACAGGGCTCAGCGAGGGACAGCTGACAGAGCGGCTGGTGATCACGCCACCGATGGACGGCATGGAGACGGCACTGAACCCCATGAAGTACCGGGAGCTGAGTGACCTGCACACCTTTGATATCAGTATTCCGACCCTTGAGGATCCCGGGCTGGCGCCTCAGGGCCAGCATAGTCTGACCGCAATTGTGCACTACGTGCCCTATGAACCGAATATTGGGTGGGAGGCTGGCAAGCCCCAGCTTTTGAGTCAGCTGATTAGTGAGCTAGAGGGCTATGCTCCGGGCATCGGCGCATTGATCACAGCCAGCGAGCTGGTTGTACCCTCCGATTTCGAGGCCTCTCATGGCATGACCGGTGGCAGCTGGCACCACGGGGAGCTCTCCATTGATCAGGCACTGATGATGCGGCCCTTCCCAGGCTCAACCCAGTATGCGACCGCAGTGGAAGGCCTCTATCTCTGTGGTGCAGGCGCGCACCCGGGCGGCGGGCTGCAAGGTCTTCCCGGACGCAACGCCGCCAAGGAAATACTCAAGCGAGGAGCATTGTGATGAGTTACGTCAGCCGAGACACCATGCTACTCACCACGCCCTTTCACTCTCGGGTCGAAGCCATGTGCGATCTGAACGACTGGGGCAACTGGATGGGGTACACCACTCCCAACGCTTATTTCGATGTCGAACTAGAGTACTTCGCTGTCCGCAGCACAACCGGCGTCTTTGATCTATCGCCCATGAACAAGTACCGCGTAACCGGGCCCGACGCCCAACGGTATCTGGATCGTCTGATTACGCGAGACGTCAGCAAAATTGGCGTCGACCGGGTGGGCTATGCGATTTGGTGCGACGACAACGGCCAGGTCATGGACGACGGCACGATCTTCCGCCTAGGCGAACAGGACTACCGAATTTGCTCCTATCAACGCGCCGATGACTGGCTTGCCTGGAACACACTGGGTTTTGACGTCACGATCGAGAACGAGTCCGAGTCTGTAGCAGGTCTCGCGGTGCAGGGACCGACCTCCTGCACTGTTTTGACACTGCTGGGCTGCACTGACCTCAACCAGTTAAAACCTTTTGGAATTGCACACTATAGCTTCGAGGAACGACCGCTGATGGTTAGCCGAACGGGTTTCACCGGTGACCTTGGCTACGAGGTATGGGTGCCGCCGGAATCAGCCGAAGCATTGTGGGACAAGCTGTTCGAGCTGGGCCGCGACTACCTAATCAAACCCATTGGCTCATACGCGTTAGAGCTTGCGCGGATCGAGGCGGGTTTCTTGCAGGCCAACGTTGATTTCATGCCCGCCGAGGAAGTCGTGCGAGTCGGGCGCACCCGCAGTCCCTTTGAGCTGGGTCTGGGGTGGCTTGTAGACTTTAAAAAACCCCTCTTCAACGGTCGCTCGGCGCTACTTAAAGAGCAGCAACAGGGCTCTCGATATCGCTTTGCAATGCTGGATGTTGAGGGCAATAAGCCTGCGGAGCACTCTTTCATCCTCAAAGGCGACAAGCAGGTGGGCACTGTCACGTCCGCTGCCTGGTGCCCGACCGCCAAGGCCAATATTGCTTATGCACAGATCGAGATGCCCCACGGCGCCGTAGGAGATGAACTGGTTGCGGAAATCTACTATCAGCGTGAGCTGCATTGGACTCGATTACTGGCGCCCTGCAAGGTGATTGATGCACCGATTTTCAAGTCACCGAAGCGTTGGCAGACGCCCGCACCACCCCATTGATCGATCGATTTCTCTGAGAGACGCCATGAACGCCATCGCGACTTCCGTAGATGATTCCTTTCAGCGCATGCGCGACAAGCTGGCCGCAGAGAAGCTGCGGCCGCATCACGCCATGGATCCCTACTTCTATCGCTCCCATCTGGTGCACGAACAAGAACTAGAGCACCTGATTTTCAAGAGCTGGATCTATGCGCTGCATGCGAGCGAAATCCCCTCAGCCGGTGACTACCAGCTCGTCGAAATCGGTGAAGACTCAATTATCGTGGCACGCACTGAAACCGGCGATATCCGGGCCATGCACAACATTTGTCGCCACCGCGGCGCGCGGGTCTGTGAAGAACTGAGCGGTAACCGAAAAACCTACGTCTGCCCATACCACGGTTGGGTCTATAACGTGGATGGCTCACTCAAGGCGGCACGCGAGACCCACGTCATGCCTGACTTTGACGCGGCCGCACACGGCCTAAAGCCGGTGAAGTGCGTGACGTATATGGGCTTGGTGTTTATCAATTGCGATCCCGATGCAGGTGATTTGGTGGCGTCGCTTGAAAACATTCGCGAACCGCTCGGCGCCTACGATCTCGAGCACGCCAAGATCGCGCATCGCAAGACCTACCGAGTCGAGGCGAACTGGAAGCTGGCGATCGAGAATTATCTCGAATGCTACCACTGCGCCACGTCACACCGCGCCTACGCCAAAATGCACACCTTGAAGGATCTCGAGGAAAAATCTGCGCCAGTCGTTGCAAAGATGCTGGAAAATGCCGATGCCATTACCGGCATTCCCGGCATCTCAAAAGAGCATACCGAGATCTATCTGGACGCGCCCAGCTTTGGTGCCTGCGCGCACACCATGCGCTACGGGTTATTCGAGGGTTATGTCACCGGCAGCCAAGACGGACAGCCCGTTGCGCCGCTCATGGGCGACTTCAAAGATTACGACGGTGGCGCAGGGGACTTTCAGATGGGCCCGGTCACCTTCATGCTCAACTACCCCGATCACTGCGTGCTGTATCGCTTTATTCCGCGTTCATTGACCGAGACAGATATGGAACTGGTGTGGTTTGTGCGCGAAGACGCACAAGAGGGCGTCGACTACGACGTCGATAAAGTCACGTGGCTTTGGCACCACACCACACTGGAAGATGAATACATCATTACCCGCAATGCCGCAGGTGTGAATTCCAGATTCTTTGAGCCCGGCCCCTATCATCCGGAGTTCGAGTTCACTCTGCAGCAGTTTGTGCACTGGTATCTGCATTCACTGGAAGCCAGCCTCCACTAAAAGATTGAAGGTGGCTCATGTAGTACATTGGATGCTGAAGGGGATGGTTCTCTCCCGCCACTCGCGGTAATCGTGTCCACGCAGTCACTCGACGCGCATTGGCCTCCCATCATGAAATGTAAAGGGGCATTCGGTGTCTGAGGACGTGAACGGAGCAGCAGTTCATACTGCGAAACGCACCCGCGTACCGCTCTTCAGCGCGTTCTTCATGATCTATATCTTCGTGTCAGGCGGCTCATTCGGCATAGAGGAGATGGTGGCGTCCTCCGGCCCCGGCCTGACCTTGCTACTGTTGCTGGTACTTCCGATCATCTGGGCGCTTCCTATGGCGCTTATCGCCAGCGAGTTAGGTTCTGCAATACCCGACAGCGGCGGGTTTTATGTTTGGACACGGCGAGGCCTGGGCCAATTTTGGGGTTTTCAAGCCGGGTGGTGGTGGTCGCTGGCCCTGCTTGTTGACACCTCGCTCTATATCGTTCTCAGCGCCACCTACCTGCAAAATCAAATCGGCTTCAGTGATGGGCTGTATTACGCAATCTGCTGGGCCATCATCGCCGTTTGTACCGTCGTCAACGTCTTGGGCATCAAGATTGTGGCTATTGGGTCGAGTCTGTTTGCGATTCTGATCATTTCGCCGATTCTTGTGCTCGCCGTCATTGGACTCGCCAATTGGCAGTTCAATCCGTTCACACCGATGACACCCCCTGGTACCGATCTGCTGGGTGCGGATGGAGCGCTCATCGTGGGGCTCAGTATTGGTATTTGGTTTTACTCCGGCTATGAGTCCATGTCGACGCTGGCGGGCGAGATCGAGGAGCCCCAGCGCATCATTCCTAAAGCCCTGATGCTAGCACTCCCCTTTGTGGCGCTGATGTATCTCCTGCCCACCCTCGCCAGCTTGGCCGCCTTTGGACAGTGGGAGCTGTTCTCGGTCGATGGCGCAGCGGGCGCCGTGTCTTTTGTCGATATCGGGCGTGCACTGGGTGGTAATGCGCTTGGTCACGCGCTGCTGGTATCTGTGGTCTTGGGGAATCTAGCGCT
>Ga0160422_10001054_pt1 | contig 17051 bp, 24 predicted proteins | sample Fk160mmetaG_FD_108192 | JGI IMG/M metagenome (GOLD analysis project Ga0160422, IMG submission 108192) | Marine microbial communities from the Central Pacific Ocean - Fk160115 60m metaG | ecosystem: Environmental > Aquatic > Marine > Oceanic > Photic zone | place: The Central Pacific Ocean... | reverse complement strand
CGTCAAATATATATAACACAAAATTGGCTACAATTTAGCTAAGAATTTCGTCGATCATGTCAGGCTGATCGTCAGGCTCTTCTTCGACAGGATCTTCCTTATCTGAGTCAACCTGCGATTCTTCGGAATCATAATCAGGCTCATCTCCAGAAGAATGGAACCCATGACCTTTTGAAAAAACTTCAGACAAGCCTTTAGGTACAGCTACGAAAGCGGACTTATCAAGACCTTCATAAGCACTCTTAAGAATGTCACTGGATTCGAATACACACTTCCTATACTCAGCATTGAAATCTCTAGCAAGTTTTAGGAAAGCTTCCTTGGAAGATTCTTTAATGTTTCTGGACGCTTCAACAATGTAGGGACTCATTTCATTATACTCTGCAGCAAACAATGGAGTAAAAGCTTCTTTCAACATTGGTTCCGAGGCCAAGACTTCTATAGCCAGTTCTCTTTCAAAAGCAGAAATCTTTTCCATACCCGCTCCTTTGATTATATCAAAAACTTGGTCTATACCATACGGTATGGATTCCTTTATCTCTTCAGTCCTACCAAGAGCAACGGCATGAATAAGGTCATCAAATCCAGCATTTTTCTCAACTTCCTTATCAGCTGTAGTGACTCTTATAAGGTTGCCAACCTCCTCAGCATCATCTCTAGCATCAGAAGATTTATCAGAAGAAACTGTTTTTATCTCTTCCCCATTTTCATCAAGTACGGTTTTATCAGAAGGAGACTCATTAGCCATAGGATCAGAACGACGTTTCTTTAGAGATATTGGACGTCCTCCCAAATCATCTTTTTTACCTGTTGGTTTAACTCCTGGAAATGCATCATCCAAAGACTTGTTGGTTATTACACCACTAGCAATAGCTAAGGCTAAAAGAATACTTCCCATACCTGCCATCGAAGTTCCAAGTACTTCAGCAGATTTATCCAAACTTGCATACTTGTTGCGTTCTTGCTCCCTCTTTGCATGCAGGGTATTCAGATATTCTTCTTGAGCAACTTCAAGCTCTTCATTCAACTTTTTTTCTTTTATCCTATCGTAAATTTCTTTTATGCCGAAATAACCTCCGGCCAGACCGGCACCCGTGGCTGTCCATCTCAACAGTTTATCTGCAGCACTGTTTCCGTATTGATATTCATATTCAGCTTCTTTGTGCAACGATGCAACTTTTCCAAGGTTAACCATCTTCCTGGAATTATTACTTTCCATTTCTTCTTTCTCCTGAGCATCAACCTCGTCTTCAAGTTCAGAATAATCTTTGTAGTAATTATAAGCAGCAGCCAATCCACCTCCTGTTAATGCACCACCTAATAGATATCTCAGTATGTTACCTCCGTCTACATCGCTCAAACCTGAAGGTTTAATATCAGCTAAATGATTTATTATCTGTTTTTTCCTCTCTTCAAAATTCATTGATTTATCTCCTTATTTCTTACCCAGCATATCCTTATAACGAACTAAAGCGCAAGTAACGAAAACTTTCCAATTTTCAGATTTTTGACAAAACTGTCTATCTTGCTCTACAACCACTAACGAAGGATCCTTAGCAGAAGAAAGGTTTATAAGTTCCTCATACTCTCCACACTGTGCAGAGTCAGATAGATCGTAAACTTTAACCATGTATTCGGCTAATTCCCAAGACGTATCCTGTTCCGTAAACTGTCCTTCTAAAGAAGCCTGAGACAAATCTTTACCTTCAAGAATACTCATACTTTTCTTCAAGGTTAGAATTTATTTCTTCAGCCAGATTCTTATAATACTCTATCTTACGTTTCTTAGCTTCGTTTTGAGCTTCTTCTTCATTAATCTCTTTTTTGCTCATATTATACAAAGCTCCACCTGCGGCTCCAACACCTGCGGCACCTGCACCCAAAGCCCATAGGCCCCCTGTTCCGAACATAGCAAGGATTCCCGGAAGAGTCAGGTCTGCCGATTTAGTGTGATAATTATCTAACCCATGGAAATTTTTTATCGTATCGAATACAATATCACTAGCTTCCTTGACGTGAGCACTGTGGTGTCTGTTAGTAGAGGCAAGAGCTCTAAGATGAGGAAGACAGGAAGCATTTTTTGAAAAGTTATCCTCAATAATAATCTCAGCGGCTTTCATCATATGAGGATGCATTTTAGATCTGAAACTCTCTTCGTGAGCTTCTGCAAAACCAGACTCAACGTGAACACCCGAAGGGTTCAGTCCCATATTCCTAGCTCCATAAAAAGTACCTATATCTTTACCTAACTGTCTTTCGCTATTCATAATTATAGTATTAAATCAAAAACAAATTTTACAGTCAATTGGCAATTTTCCTATCTAGGACATTAGGTTTTAATCCAGAAGCAGCTAATATATCTCCAATGAAGGGTATTGAAGTTGTAACTGGTTGTGAGGAAATATTATCTTTTGCCTTATTTAAAGTATCTCTAGAGGAGTTATCTATGACTAATTTAGATAACAAAGACATCGCCACAGGACTAATACCGCCAACTACGGCACCTCCTAAGGCAGAAGCCCAAGTAGGATCAAACTTTCCTCCGGATAAAGCATACCCGCCTAAACCTCCTCCTACGCCTCCACCCAGAGCCCAAAGAGGAGATTTCTTCAAACCATCTTTTAACTGCTCTTTCCAGGAACGATCTTTTATATTCTTTTCAGATTTATTTAACTTTTTACGTGCTTCGTTTTTATTACCATGAACAAAAGCATTGTTGGACAATTCATTCACCAACATACCGGCGGGTAACATCACTGGACCACCTGCAGTCATTATGGCCACACCAGGAAGAGAAGCTACTGCAGACCGACCCGATGCATCCTGCCTAAGTTGATGACGCAAAGCCTTTTGTGCAGCAACTCTACCTAAAACTGAACCACTACCAACAGGCATCACATATAATATTTACGTCCCCACTGATCTTGTGCGGGCCTAGGCTTTGGGCCTCCACCAAAATTTGCTGCAGTCAAACCTGAGATAATTGTGGTCAGTATGGTAGAATATTTACCCATACCTAATAAATACTTGGCTATGAGAAAACCTACACCACCTCCGAACGCACCTGAAACTAACTGATCTAGTTGTCGTTTTTTAGAAGCGTCCAAATACCTAACCTCGTTAGCAAGATGTTGTTTTTGCATAAGAGTGAGTGCAGTATCGTTATATATTTTAGAAAATAACTTTTGATCTATCATGGCAAATTTAGTCATGCTTGCTCCTTTGGCCAGATCTTGGCTCTGCTGCTCGGGAGTAAGAGTCGTTAAGGATCTGCCAGTACGGCTAACCTGAGGTGTTTCCGGATTATCTAGTGTGTTTGGTTTTTTGAACATCCCTCCCAATAAAGGTATGCCCTCAGACCAGTTTTCGTTACGAGACATATATCCCAAGGCACCCAAGCCTAACGAACCTATACCTGCTCCAAGTAAAGCTCCTTTGCCTGCACTACCTCCCCTTATCTTATTTATTATAGCTCCTAGAGCAGCACCCGCTAATCCTCCGGTAGCGAGACTATTTGCCCAGCCTGGGATATGTTTTGAATCCTGCGTGGCCTGGTAGAATGGACGCAAAACTGGAGCAATGATATTATTCCGTGCAAAAACTCCAGCCTCATGCGATAGAGAAGAAGACATATCAGAAGAACCCGCTGCCAAATTTATTGGCGGAGCTTTGGACAACTTCTCCATTTTAAATATTATACCTTTGGACCAGATCCTGAACCAGTGTACATGTCCGACTTATCCACAGAATAGCCTTGGTCTAAGTCAGACTCTTCTTTCGATACCTCATCCCCGGAATCTGTATTTGCTTCTTGACTGGGTAACTGAGCAGCTTCCTGTATATCCTGATTAAACAGATCTTTAGATGAATCTCCAACAGCAGTCTCACCTGTATCCTTACCAGTCCATAAATCAAGGTCTTCTATGTAAGAGGCGGCGTCAGAGGAAGAAGTTACTTCTTTAACATGTTCCGCTGATTTAGAATAACCAATGTTATCTAAAATTTTTTTAGCTAGAGCTTTTTTGTTCATAAAGAAAAGATTAAAGTAAATAATGACTATTTACCATACTTTTCTTTTATTATACTCTTTAAAATTTTTTCGGAAAGTAACTTTGATTTAGATCTATCCTCTTCAGTGAATCCGTGAAGCGTCATCTCCCAAAGTATCCTATAAATTATCTCATGATCTTGCATATCTTCAGGATTAGTTATCTTTGCGTCTATAATTTCTAACCATTTTACAAACTCAATACTTCTTCTTTCACCCTTGTCAGGCAGTATAGATATATCGAAATATTCCGCATCATTGAATTCGTCTACAGGTACTCTGGATATGACAACTGTATTTATGGGGTCTTGCTTATCACTTTCTATGAGTTCTGTTATTGTAGTCAGGTAAAGCCATTCAATGTTACCCCTTGAGTAACAACCTCCATCAGGTTCGATACTGACAGACTTGTGCTTATTATATAGGGTGTTTAAAGCTTTTGTTATGTTGCTGTAGTCTCCCCTTAAAAGATCTCTCAATGTCTTCATCTACAACAATTAAAGCCTACTCCCGAGAATGCTTCTAAATTAACGCCTCCTGCGTAACTTATAGCGCTACTTAGGTCTTCTTCAATCTCATTTAATTTTTGATTATAAGTCATACCGTTCCCATCGACAGATATTTCCATCCCCTCAATATGTCTGTTATAACCTTTGTTCCTCTCACTAGCAGATCCATAATAAATCTTCCTATAACCATGTAAAGCAAGGTCGTCCTCTACATACTCAGTAGGACTGTCTTTACATGAAGCAAAAGTACCCCCACACATTACCATAGTGGCCCCGGCAACAAGAGCTTTAGCTATATCTCCATTTTGAACTACACCACCATCTGCTATTACCGGGATGTTAACGCCTCGAGAACAATCCTGTACACAAGAGAACATAGGTACATTGAATCCTGTCTTAAAACGGGTGCTACAAGCGGCTCCGCCGCCTATGCCACACTTTACAGCATCGGCCCCCCACTCCTCTAAATCTTGAGCAGCTCTAGCGGTGGCTACATTTCCTGCTATCACAAAAACTTCGGGTAGGTCCTGTTTGAGAATACGTAGAGCACGTACCATACAATCAGTATGACCGTGAGCAATGTCTATAGTTACATAATCTAACTTTGCAGAACCGTTCGTGACGTTTTTTACTAAATGTTCATATTCTACGGTGTCAAAGTCTTTTATACCCAAAGATATGGAAGAAATCTTCCAAGACTCATCCATAGCTCTTTTTGTAAACTTGTTATAGTCTACATCAAATCTATGCATAATATAAAAATAACCATTTTTTGAGAACCATTCTGACAAATCTTCAGATATTACACAACGCATGTTAGCAGGTACCACAGGTAGTTTGAATTTATGCCTACCAAAAAATAATTCAGTATCTGCATCTGACCTGCTCTTCAATATTGATTTACACGGTATAAGGTAAACATCACTGTAAGAATATGCGTCTGATATCATGAGTCTTCTTCGTTTTTTAGAGCTACGTTGTAAGCAATGACAAGTGTAACAGATAAAGGATCAAATACGATAACAATACAAAGTATGAACCATTTTACTACATCATCCAAAGGTACCTGGAATGCTTCGGATATAAATTTAAAACTACCTATATCCGTTTTTGCTATAAGTTCTTTGTTGTTCAAAATTTCTTTGTTATTGTTTTCTATTTTTTCCCTAAACGAAGATATGTCCAAAGTATCAACTGCAGATTCACTACGGGACCTGTAACCTTTAACTTTGTCTAAAAACTCCTGATACTCAGAAGAGATAGCACTATCAATACCTTCTATAGAATTATTTATAGAAGAACGTTCTTCAGCCTGTGAATCTTTAAGTTCTTGAAGTTTCCTTTTTTTATTGCTGAACAAACCTCCAGGCTCGTCCTCCAAAGCCTGGACAGCAGAATCCATCTTGTCTAACCGAATAACAAAGCTGTCTCTGCGTTTATTTTGCTGTATGACAAAATCGTCATATATGCGTTTGTATGAAGCTATCGCATCATCAGCCTTTTCTGAGAAGTCGGATACAGAGTTTTCAGCCGAGCTGATTTGATTATTAAGCGCATTATTCTCAGACTCCAACATAGCTATATTAGACTCATACAGTCCAACTTGAGTTCGAGTTTTTTCAAAGGCATCACTTAAGAAACCGTATATACCTAACGAAGTAATTCCCACTAAAGTTATAACAGCTGAAAAAAGATAGAATTTAAGTAATTTAGATGTTTTGGACCAGTATCTGTAGAGATAACTAGCAGCAACTAATTTGCCGAACTCTAAACCCGCAGCCATTATGACAACTGCAATCATAGACCCGGAAAACAAAAGACCTATTCCTCTTACACTAAAAAAAGCTGCGCAACTTGCTACCACTAAAGCCGAAAATCCTAAACACCATACAAATGGCGAAGAATACTTCTTCTTAGCAATTGTAGGCACTTTTGAGAAAAGACCTGTAGATTCCTGGTCCGCTTTTTTCAAGGCATTGTTTTCCTTAGCCTTTTGACGCAATTTCCTTTCGGTCAAAGGGTTTTCTTTCCTTATGTTTCTTTTCATATCATTTTCCTTATTTTTAGATATACCATGACGCTCACCATGTCGTCCTGAACTCTGACGCTCCCCATTCATTTTAGGAACTTACGAGAACTAACTATTGACCGCCTTGGGCTTGTTGATACATTTGCTGTACTCCTTGAGACTTGGCACCGTTCCTCATATCTTCAAGGAACTGTTTTGCTAGTGAGTAAAGAGTTTGATCAGAAGCTTTGACTTGCTGCATGGATTTCCTACGTTCTCCTTCAGGGAGCGAGGCCCATTGTTGTGCAAGTTCTTGAGCCTGACCCTGAACATCCATAGGGCTAACAGCACCCTGTTGTTGTTGTTGAGGATTAGGACTACCACCTGGAGGAGACCCACCACCACCACCTTGTTGCTGCTGTTGTGCGGCAGCCTGTTGATCAAGTTGCTGATTAATAGTTCCGGACTCCATCTCTCTTCGGAGATCTTCTTCTTGCTTGATCTGAATCTTTTGAATTTCAGAATCCTCTTCCAAACGCTCTTTCTTCTCGTCGACTGCATCTGTAATACCCAACCAGGAGTATGCTTTCTTCCTGGATATTTCGCCTGCAGAGGAGAGCTGCATAACAATATTCTGACGATCGAGATTGTCGGCAAGAGATGGTTTCTGTAGAGTAACCTCGATATAAGGCTCTTCCATGTATCTAGCGATTCTCTTACATACCCATTGAGCAAAGTCAGTAAGACCCAAATGTACGAACATGAAACTATTTTCAAAAAGACGTACGGCTGTGGGTACTTGCTGTACTGTAAGAGATCCCTTAAATAGCTCAGCAGGATATCCCATAGCATCAAGCATACTGTTTGTTTGATATTCTATAAGATCTTTAGGAGCAAGATTTTTGCCCTCTGCCCCGAACTCTTGATATTTCAAGGGGAAGGGGAAAGCATGCATTGAGAATTTATCTTTTCTCCTGTTTGTTATGATTTTCTCAACCTGACTTTTCCACTGACTCAATACAAGATTTCTAACTACACCAGTCTCAGAGCTACCAGGCTCCGGAGTAAATATTCTAAACGGTACCATGTAGTCCAGACCTACTGCTTCGTCTATCTTCCTATAAACCTGTATCTGATGCAAGGAACGGTAATTAGCCAAAGTCTCAGGTAGACCCCATCCTTTATTACTTATACCGGATACGGTAGGAGCTTTAAAGTGAAACATCTCATCAGCATTAAACAGAAAATCTTGATCCTCTTTAATAGCACTGAGCATAGCTATGGGAACCTCGTTCACCACATAAAGTTTACCATCCTGACAGTCTTTCCTTATCTCTTTGGGAAAGTCATAAATGTAAGTATTGGAACCTGATATAAAATTATGCCGAATAGTTACGTCTCTTGGATCTAACTTCCGTAACTTAATTCTGTTCTTATCCTTGGTAGGTATGTCTCTAAAAGGAAGTTTTATCTTTTTCTTTATATTACGAGGATCCGGTATCTCGTATTTCATTTCTTTCAATATAAAAGACGCACGGCCTTCAAACATATCCAAGGAATACTCGACAAGCTTGTCGGAACGATCATCGACCAAAACTCTATCAAAAGGAAAATGAATACGATAAAATGCGTTGCCGTAACAGGACCACTCATCTCCCATCTCAGCCATAGCTTGGTGTAGGCGAAGGTTGTGCTTAAGGTAATCATCCTGCCTATCTTTCTCCTCGGCAGACCCATCTCCTGGATATTCAAATTCTGTTATAAAGTGCCTTATTACCCTCTGAGAAGCTCTACGGTATTGAGGGTTTAGGTAGTATAGAAACATACAAAAATCTAAAGCAGACTTAAGGTCTTCAGGCACATAGTCACTTGAAGGCAGCATGAAAGGATCGTCGAACTTTCCACTACTACCACCACCCATATACATTTTTAGAAGGTTGTCTTGGTCCATATGGGTTTCCTCCTAAATAGATTTATCTAGACTTACTAGAATTGTTTTTAGAATGCTTATGCTTTTCATCGATAACATCATTATCTATTATCGAAGCGATTTTATCAAAGCTTTTATTTGGTATGGAGTTATTGTCCGAAACCGGGTTCCCGTCTACAATTTTACTGCATTTATCTTTTGTACCTGGTACAGGCGTCTTGCCCAATTCTATCCTAGAGTTCTTAATCATCTGCACTACGATCCATTAAGAAGGTTATGGCCCATGTGTTGTCATTAGGAAAATTGAAAACACCTCCCAGGTATACTACCGTATAAGACTCTCCTAAAAAACTAACTTTATAATTACTGTTTACCGTGGGCTCAAAAGAGAAGTGCAATGTCTTAGGAAGCCTGATTGCAATTTGATGATCAGAAACTGAAATATCTAGAGCACCAAATGACAGCTTATACAATGCATGCTCGAGAGTAACTTTTTGAAGGTTAGGTTTAACTTCAACAGCTTTTGGAATTTCCTTAATTTGATCCTTCGTATTAGCGTTATCAAAAGTATCTACATCCATGTCTTGGTCAGACAAAACTGCCTGCTCTAACGCCTTTGCTCTAGAAACTGCCTCGGGGGGTGTGCCTTTGTCTATATGAGTCATTATTCAATACCTAACTTACTTAACAAAAGAGTCAAGGACTGAAGAATTAAATATTTTAAAAGAATAGGATTCGGTTTCCAGATAATCTTTGTAGTCGTAATATTTAACATAATCGTGACATCCTACTAAGCCGAAAGGGTTTGGATTAAAGAAAACTGCTTCAGTTTTAACATCGACCGATGCATCTCCCGCAAAAGGTTTAATCAACATGTTAGTGTTAGGTACCTGGAGCATACGGTTATATACTAAAGTAAATATTAGAAAAAGCGTACGAGTTCTGGTATTTAGATCTCCTGATGCATCATTGTAGGCGTCAAGTAAATCTTGCAAAGAATGAAAAACAATGTCTGATATTGAAGGTACTTTAAAAAGCTCATCCTTATCAATAGATAAAGAATTGCATATACTGTTGAGATCTTCTTCAGATTTAGGAAAAGAAGTAGCATCTGCCCAGCGCTTTAGTTTTAAATAGGAGAAGCCCAACATTTCGGCTAACTCTTTCCAGCTCATGTTAGACTGAGACTTGTAGAGATTAATACTCTCCGAAAGTTGCTTTCGTTTAAAGTCTAGACTGTCGAGTTTCATTACATATTTATATAGAAAACAAAGAAACCTCGCAAATAAAAAAATTTGCGAGGTACTTGGCGGAGAGTCTTACGACTCACACAAACTATATGAAAAAAAGACTTATGAAATAGCAGACTTAAGATTGTCTGCTAATCCAGACTTATCCTCTTGTCCCATTTCATCCAAGATAGACTGACGAATCGCAGCCTTCTTCTCAAGAAGCTTGTCTGCCTTGGCATCGCTCTTCTTGAAAAGTTCAGTCGCTTCCTTAGCAGTAGCGCCGGCAGCAGAAACCATATGATTAATGAAACCTTGTGCGTTAGCTTTCTTGAAACGGTTAGCTATTTCTTCTTGTGACATTTCGTTATTACTCATGTTTATTTAGGATTAAATTGTTAACACCGTAATTATTGTTTTAAGTAACTGTGTAGTCAACTCAAAAATCAATATGTAACTACTAAAGAAACTACTATGCCGTCTCTAGATATGAGACTGTTAACACCTTTAGCAGTATTCCATGACATATTTGAAAAAACACCAACAATTGACCGAAGATAATTTTTGTCTTCGATTATAAAGATCTCCTGACCTATGTCATCTAGTTGATACTCTTGTATATTAATAGGGTAATCTTCAAGTTCGGATAACTCTTTGATTAAGTTGGCAAGGTTGTCACCGCCTACTTGGGATAGGTACAATACCTCTCCAGATTTAGAACTCATGACCAGCATAACGGAGACTTGAGTTTCAATTACTTCTATTTCTTTTTCTTCTTTCATTTTTATCTAATAGGTAAAAAATGGGCCGAGGCCCATTTTATATAGATACGGACTGCATGTTTACGCAAAGACGCAAAGCAGTCGAATCCAGTGTTTCGAGTTTGTCAGCCGGAATCCAGTATACTTTGGGACTAAGATACTGTTTAGCTTCGGCTTTTAATAACTTACCATCTTTTATAGACAGTTTGTTTAGTTCTGTTAGGTGTCCGTGTACTTGATCATAATGTGGATTTATAATCTGTAACCTTTTGCCTCCTATCTTTTGCTTCATTCTTTTCAGTACCGAATCTACGCATATGTTGTATTCTGAAGCGTAGTCCGGTAAAGCGTGATAGAAGAAACAAGGAGCCACAATCCTCTGTGGCCGGTTTCCTCTGCAATCAAAGAAATCCACGCCAGATATCTGAGACATCCTGGACTCCATGTCCAAGCAGTCTCTTCTAAGCAAGTCATCGTATAGAATTATTTTACTATTACGATAGTACTTTGGACTATGAACACCTGAGTCAGCTGAGTACATGCCTTCAAAACCGGTGAACCAAGGCATTACATCCTGTAGGAGCAGAGGAGGCTCATGAGTATGACAGCGGCTGTCCCAACCTTGAATGCTGTTGTAGTCTAGTCCGCAACCTCCAAACTTATTTATGTCTACAGATATGTTGCGAGAATATTTACTCAACTCAAGACCCCCAAACATTTTTAGTTCTTTGTGAACTTTCTTAGGATTTGTCTGTATCTCGTGAATAGTTGGAAGTTTTACCAAAGGCTTCTCATTAGATCCGGTGATAGAAACTTTCCACTTTGTAACGTCACTCTGTCCTTCTTCGTAAGTCAACTGTACAGCCACGGTAGTGTACTCAATGTACATGTCGTCGATTAGATTAACCCTACGACCCGGGGTAACGATTAAATCCTTGTACTTCAACGACGGAGACACAAGGAGATAAGGCCTGTTTATTATTTTTTCTTTATTAGGCATATATTTTTTCCTCTCTTATTTAAAGGTTAAAACCTGATGAGTATCAGATATATATAACACAAATTAGCTCATGCTGTCGGATCTTTGTACACCGATTTGTCAGGAACTTCCATTTCTTTCTCATACTCTACCTTGTAGCTCTCGTTATCGTATGTGCTTTTAGGTTGAGTGCTTATGTTACTGACTAAATCCTTAGAATTCTTATGGAGGAAAAAGTTAACTCTGTAGTTGGAGTATAATCTGTCGCTTAGGACTTCCTTGAATAGATCTTTAGTGCATTCATGAGAATCATTATCACCTTGCTCAGTGGTAACATCCATAAAAAATTTATTACCTTCTGCATCCATGAAAGGTTTTTTCATAATGCTGAAAGGACCTAATTTTTCATAAACCTTCCGGCTTTTGGGTTTTTGCTTTGTCGTCATTTGATTTTTCCTTTTCTTTGTTTTGTCCGAACACTTTGCTTAAACCTCCGAACATAAGTTTGAAGGGAGCAATTGCTTTTTTAAGAGTCAAACCGCACTCGGCCGCAGCCAAAGTAGCGAAAACTGTTATAAGTATTATTATTATGTTATCTAGATACATTTGTTTATTCGTTTATACCTGTTAATTTATTATATACCACTTGCTCTAATATGGATGAACTCATATTCATCCTACCGTCGCAATTATTACACCTGTCGATGTGGTAAGGCCTGCCTTTGTAATATTCAAAACCCTTGTCGTTTTTATGAGGGGTAAAGAAACAAGCCAGCCTTCTACATCCGACACAAACAATAGGACATAAATCTTTGTCCACAAGCCTCGAGCAGCAGGGTGTTTTAGTAACTGTATCGAGGTATTTTACAAACCCTGTGTTCTTTATCTCAGTGTCCTTCATACTTACTGGTTTGTCACAATTCATGCAAGTTATCCACTCTGACTTAGCTGGACCCTCTACACTGAATATGTCTTTGTTCTCAAACTGTTCCGCACGCAACCAGTAAGGCGTAGCGATATTCTCCCTTATAACAAGATCTACAAGATATCTAAGATGATGCCTAAACTGTTCACTGTTTTGAAGACTCATGTAAAATATGACTCTAGAAAAGCATGTTTACCATCGCTGTCAAGTGCCATAAAATTTATTAAATCTTTAAGCTTAGCATGAGCTTCTCGAGCTTTTGCTTCTAACCTTTTGAAATCTATAGAGCTCACTTTACCTACTATACGAGTGACACTGCCGCGGTACGGAGGTACGTATACTATATACCCGTTGTCATTTAAATCCTTCAGTATATTTTTTAATTTTTGAAGCTTTATGTCTTTTGTGACAGACAAAACATCCAAATCAAACTCTATGACAGAACCTGATAAAAAACCTATATCTTCGATACAAGAAATCAAATCCCTAATATCTTGGTCAGGATGCTGTTTTATAAGTTTAACTTTACATATTTTTGAAGTGTCTCTGTCTCTCTCTACTACTCCTGAAGAAACTAGTACTCCAATACAAGAAGATACGTAAGCTTCGTGTATACCTATACGTTGTGCCATATTCTTATTTGTCACACGAACTGCATTAGAACTGTCTGCCACCGAATCAAGCCAGGAGTAAACCGATTTAATCATATCAGTGGGCGGATACGTCGTCTCAATAAACCAGCTTTGCGTGTCTAAAGTAGATGAGTCATTGAGGAAGTAACAGGTAGAATCTTTACCGTCACGACCTGCACGCCCTGCTTCTTGAGCATACTGCTCTACAGAAGAAGGATAGTCCACGTGTATGATGCATCGTATATCGCTTTTATCTACACCAAGCCCGAACGCATTGGTGGCAAACATGACACGTACGTCATTTGACATAAACATATTTTGGTTCGTAGTACGTTCGTCTGGTGACATACCTCCATTGTAAACTAAACAACCACCCTCGATAGAGAACTTTAGTTGATCGTACAATTCATGAGTTTTTTTCTTGGTAGCACAATAAACTATGGTAGGACCTTTCTCAGCGTTTAAAGTATTACGGAGATTTACAATAGAATACTCTCCATATTCAAAACTAATGTTCTCCCTTTTCGGGTAGTACACTATTTTTGCCGCACTCTCCATAGACAGAACACGCCTAACATCTTCTTCCATGTCGATGGTCATTGTTGCAGTCATAGCCAGAACCACCTTTGGTTCGAAATCAGAAACGAATTTGCCAATTTCTACGTAAGATGGTCTGAAGGTGTCAGCCCATTGACTAACGCAATGAGCTTCGTCTATAGCTACAAGATCAGGTTTTGCTTTGTTTATAACCTCCATGAACCTTTTGTTTTGAAGTCTCTCCGGAGCTACAAGTAAGTATTGTAGTTCACCCCTTTCCCATTCAGACAGGACCATGTTATTCTCTGCATCTGTCTGACCGCTCGATACCTGACCGGCAGTATAATTCTTAGACCACAAAGATTCTACCTGATCTTTCATAAGTGAGACTAAGGGCGAGAATATAAGAGTCTTCCACTGTAGGCACCTTGTCGGTACAATGTATATTGCAGATTTACCAAAACCTGTAGGCATGACACAAACAGTATCTCTTTGGTACATAAGATTCATGACAGCTTCTTCTTGACCCTCTTTTAACGAATCATAACCAAGTTCTGACAATACCGAAGGTATATTTGATACTCCGGAACTTAGTAACTCCAAAGAAGCGGAATTTGATCTACTCATATTTTGTACTCCATGATTTTTCTACATAACGACCACAGCTGCTGCGTGACATGAAAGCCTGTAGTATCTATATCTAATAATTCGCAGGCTACATCTGTGCGGAAACTATATCGTTCCTCCGCAGTGAGTATTGCTGGACCGTTGAATTTGTCTACTATATCTATATTTTGAGACAGTCTTGAAAACTCAGGCCAAGGTAATCTTCTTCTCATCGAATATATCCACGAAGTTCTGAACAGAACATTTTTTAAGTGACACCCTACTATTATACTGTTGTAAGTCAGATACTCTGAGTTAACGTCTTTTATAAACTTATCTATAGCCGCATCATCCGCATCAAACACCTCTTGTATCTCAACAGGCTCTGTGGCTTGCAACCCTTTGTAAGTAGCATAAGTTAAATAGTAAGAACCGGCCACAGATGCTGAATTGTTTCCGTAAGGTATTCTATCTGCGGGAATCACATCCTCCGATGCAAGGGGTGCAATATGTGTAACGAGAAAGTTCTCGTTTACGTAAGGATCAGGTATAGCCATTTCTTATAATTGTCTCTTTTATTTCATCTAGAATCGTGTAGTCCAGGAAAGTACCTGGAAGATACACAAAACCTTTTGAGTAATTAATATTTTTTTGTTTTTGCGATGGCCAATGTATAAAAGGAAATTTCTGTATGAAATCATCCGAATAACATCTGGCAGTAAAAAAACCCAGTGTAACTGCACCGCTTTTCTTTATACACACAATCATATCTCCAAATTCTGGACATTGATTTTTATCTCTTACAGACATGGAAGCTGAGTGTCCCCAGATCAACCTAGGTATTTGTGAGAGAGCTCTAGGTATGTTATCCGTAAGCTCCTCAAGCGGTATAGGTCCTAGTATATTATTATAGAAAAAACGGTTAACGTTTGAAGGTCTAACCGTCTCGTCCACATCTGTCTTTATAGGCAGGTAGAAAGCAATACCTCTTTCTACCGATATATCTAAACTATGCACTTATATCATTATTTTTGAAAAAAAGATGCAACTGGTGAAGCGATGTAATACGTAGAATCAAATTCACAGCAGTACACATTTTTTATTGTTAAGGCCCTTATCCACTCGTGTATTGAAGAATCATCATGTGTAGATAATATGAAAAACAAACCTTCCTTTCCGGACTTTATTGAATCTGAAACTATGGCAGTGTAATCCATATACTCCTTCATGGATTCGACTAGGTTAGACTTATTGGGTCGACTAAACTCTACGTATACCGGATACCTATCACGTATTACATAAGTATCTGAAAGTAAAAAAGAAGACTTGAAGTTATCGCATGCGTATAGAACTTCTAGAATATCATCCTCATCCTTACATTGTGAAAAATCAGGGTTTCCACTAATGCCTTTCAACATAGAGAACAATTGATGATCACTTAATTTGTTAGGCATCTTCTACTTTTGCAAGTTCCTTGGCAGAGGTGTCTCTAACTTTATAACCTATGATCTTGAGCTGACTTCCAAGTTTTTCCGGCAGATCGCTTTCATTAAAAAGTTGGCAAAAGGTGTCGGCTTTCTCTGACAAGGCACCTATCTCTTCACAACTGTACCTCTTTCTTGTCTCCATAGTACCAAAGAATCTATTGTCGGCTAACCACTTGGCTAACGTGTTGTCAAAGTACAAAGAAGGTTGAGTAGAAGTATCTGTGTCCAAGTAAGGCTTGCTTACTATCTCAAACTCAAAAAAGTTACCTTCAGGTCCGTAACTATTTTTAGCAACAGTGGCTTTTATTATGGTACCAACTTTTTCTGTACCAACCTTTGCTATACCTTTCCTCGTTACGATTAACTGTAGAGCCGCATTCTGATTGAATGCGTTTCCGCCGATCTTTGTCCTATTGTAACTAGCCGCAACTTCGGCACTCATGAAAGAACCACCTCCGAATCCTGTAGATACAGATTGATTTTGATGGCTGATTATGAATAGTATGACATTCTTTTGTTTAAGCCACGAAGGTAACATACGACACCATTGGTGTGCATACTTAGAGTGACCGAAGTTTACCTTTGCATCGCCAACTCCGTTCTTCTTGCCAGAGTCCGAGTAAAATGATCTACCCTCGGCCTCGACTGGAGACATTAGCTTGGAAAAAGAATCCACAGCACACACGATGGGTATGTGAGGAGGTACGCCAATCTTGTCCCTGCATACATCCACATAGTCTTCTATACCAGATATCATACTCGGTATGTCGTCACATGTTTGTACGGTTATCTTTTCGTACATTTTTTCAGCAATCGCAGGATTAGTACTCAAGCACCTTTTTACACGTGCTTCATCCATAGGTTTGTTTTCGGTCTCCACGTAGAAAAAAGGAGAACCTGCACGCATTGCTTCTCCAGCCACAGTAAAAAGAAAAGATGTTTTACCTACGCCATCTTGACCGATTAGCTCGATCAAGGTACCGTAAGGGAAACCTTTCATACCTATGGCGGATTGAACGTAGATATTGTCCCACACTAAAAGCTCTTTTGCTACATCTTGCAAAGAAGAAACATTGGTTACAGCTTTTCTTTTAGAAGCCATAGTCATCATTGTATCTTTTACTTGAGAAGAAAAGTCGCTTGAATTCAGTAAATCAAAAGCTTCGCTTTCTGTTTTCTTTTTTCTTGGCATATTAATTATAGTTTTAATTTTTGTAAAAATATATCCGTAGGGGGATTGTACCCCCTACGGATATCGAAACACGCTTATTAAGTAGGACTTACTCCGAGCTTGCTGCAAAGATTGAAAAACTCAGGAAGTTCGCTAGGATCCAGATTGGAAGGCGACTCCTTGAACTTAGCAGCTAGTTCTTCGTACCTGGCACGCTCGGCCGCGTCAT
>Ga0160422_10001053_pt1 | contig 17059 bp, 14 predicted proteins | sample Fk160mmetaG_FD_108192 | JGI IMG/M metagenome (GOLD analysis project Ga0160422, IMG submission 108192) | Marine microbial communities from the Central Pacific Ocean - Fk160115 60m metaG | ecosystem: Environmental > Aquatic > Marine > Oceanic > Photic zone | place: The Central Pacific Ocean... | reverse complement strand
TTTAAGTGTAGCAATTAAAAATTCACTATATTCAGATTCACCTCCATTTATTAAGGTTCCACCTCCATTGTGTTTCCCATTGGTTTTAAGCCAACCAGGTGGACTATTACAGTTGCCAATTAGATGATCGAATCCATTTTTACTAAGAAGCAAAGCGTTATTTAGTGCCTCTCCAACATATCGAGTCCTGTTTTTTTTTGGGTCACTGTCATATGGGGTCCAATCTAATTTACTTTCGTCTAATTCAAGTGGATTGTCATTATCGTTAACTGGCTCCAGATCATGATATATAAAAAACCTTATCATATTAACCTCTAACTCCTCAAAACAATATTTTTCAACTTTCTCTCTTAATGAGATTGGAAGCCTATATAAATCCTCAGTTCTTCGTTTTATTCCAGCTCCAAATCCATCTACTTTTTGGAAGGTAATGGATTTGTTTATTGTCAAGTATTTTTCATAAGGCCCATCATTTGTTGTAACAGTATTTTGCTCGCTTTCCACGCTAGAATTAACTCCATTTGTGTTTTGCTCAGTCATGGCTTCCTCATTGGTCGAACCCTCATTTGAGCCATTTTCATTTAACAATTCAGTTGTATTTGAAGACTGAAAATCATCTTGAACTCCCTTATCATTTTTTGAACAACTTAGGAAAAATATAAAAATTAAAAGCAACTTTATTTCTCTATTCATAGACCCCAAAGGTAATTAAAGTTTAAAATTTATTTTGTCTCAGAATAATTCAAAAAATATAACTTTTTATATGAAATTGAATTATTTATTTTGAAAGATAAACAGCACTATAGATAATAAAAATAAATTGAATAAAGTATTATGATAAATTATTGAAGATTTTCAATAAAAAAACCCCGCATTATATACGAGGTTAAAGTACCTTGGGTGGGAATCGAACCCACACTCCCGAAAGAACTGGATTTTGAATCCAGCGCGTCTACCAGTTCCGCCACCAAGGCAGCTTGGCTAAAATTAAGAATTTTCATGAAGTTTCATTCTAAATTATTGACGAATAAGCTTTAACGACTTAATTTAATTTATAAATTTGCAGTCCAAAAAGGTACAACCATTGAAAACCCCAGTAAAATTATTTAGTTGTAACCAGTCATTTGAATTAGCATCAGCAATTTCAAAAGAATATGGTCAGGAACTTGGTCAGGTTAACTTTTCTCGATACAGTGATGGTGAATTTCAACCCTCTTTTGAGGAATCTGTTAGAGGGGCAAGAATTTTTATAGTTGGTTCAACACATCCTAGCTCTGAAAATCTAATGGAAATGCTTTTAATGCTTGATGCAGCAAAAAGAGCCTCTGCTAGACACATTACGGCTGTAATCCCTTATTTTGGATGGGCTCGCCAAGATAGAAAAGACAAACCTAGGGTGCCAATAGGTGCAAAACTTATTGCTAAACTTCTTGAATCTGCTGGTGCCACAAGAATTATTACTATGGATTTACACGCAGATCAAATTCAAGGTTTTTTTGAAAAACCTGTTGACCATCTTTTTGCATCTGCAATTTTTATCCCTTACATACAACAACTGAATTTAGATAAGCTTACTATCGCTTCCCCAGATATGGGTGGTTCAAAAAGGGCTTATGCTTATTCAAAGTTTTTAGAGTCTGACGTTGTCATTTGTTATAAACAAAGAGCAAAAGCTAATGTAATCACTAATATGGAACTTATTGGGGATGTCACTGGAAAAAATGTCGTTTTGGTCGATGACATGGTTGATACTGCAGGAACACTTACCAAAGCAGCTAATCTGATGATGGACAGGGGAGCTTTGTCTGTTAGAGCAATTTGCACACATGCTTTATTGTCATCAGATGCATATAAAAAAATTGAAGATTCAAGTTTAGAGGAATTAATAGTTTCTGATACCATTCCAGCTAAGAAAAAAAATAAAAAAATTAAAATATTGAGTTGTGCAAAAATATTTGCAAAAACTATGCATAATGTTCACCACAACAAGTCTATAAGTAACAACTACATAATATAAAAAAATGAAATCTATAACAATTAAAGGATCTAAAAGAGAAAGCGTAGGTAAGGTAGCTACCAAAGCTCTACGTAATGCTGATAAAGTTCCTTGCGTATTATATGGAGGAGAAAAACCCATCCATTTTTCCGCAAATGAACTTGATTTCAGCAAATTAGTTTACACACCCAATGCTCACACCGTTGTCATTGATTTAGATAAGGGAGAAAAAATTAATGCCATTTTACAAGATATTCAGTTTCATCCTGTTAGTGACAAAATCCTCCATGTAGATTTCTATCAGTTGTTTAAAGATAAACCCGTCACAATGGAAATACCAGTGGTTTTTGAAGGTTCTGCCCCGGGTGTTTTAACAAGTGGTGGAGTTTTATCAATTAATAAAAGAAAGCTTAAAGTTAGGGCCATTCCTGAAAATTTACCAGACTTTCTAACAGCTGATATCTCTTCGCTTGAATTGGGTAATAAACTTTTAATAGATGAAATAAAAAGTGACGATTATACTATTTTACACCCAGACAATACAGTTTTATGTAAGGTTAGAACTTCTAGAGCATCAATTGAAGAAGTTGAAGAAGAAGTAGATGAAGAAGTAACTGATGAATCCGAAGAAGGAGCTAAAGAGGATAATAAAACTGTGGCTTCAGAAGAATAGCTCCAATAAAATTCATCATAAAAAAAAGCATCTCCCAAATGAGATGCTTTTTTTTATTTTTACATAATGATACTCCGTTGGCTATTGGGAAAATCAAAATCTATTGACATGAAAAAAATCTTAGTAGTTGGTTTAGGAAATATAGGTTCTGATTACAAAAATACTAGACATAATATCGGTTTCGAGGTTGTTGATTATATAGCTAATAAATATGAGGTAGAAATGACAGAAGTTAAGCTCTGTAAAAAAGGTGTCTTTAATTTTAAAGGGAAAAAAATTTTTTTAATAAAACCAACCACCTTTATGAATAGGAGCGGAAAAGCCGTGAGATATTGGGCATTAAAAGAAAATATAGCAATTCAAAATATCTTAATAATAACTGATGATCTAAATCTTCCACTTGCTACACTTAAACTGAGGGGGAAAGGAAGTGATGGAGGTCATAATGGGCTTAAAGATATTGAAAGTCAGCTTAATACCTCCATCTACCCTAGGCTTAGATTTGGAATTAAAAATGAAGAGAAAAATTTTAACCAAATTGAATTTGTTTTAGGAAAATTTAGTGTTAAAGAAAGCTCTCAAATAATTAAAAGCATAATTCGGTGTATGGATATAGTTCTTTCATTTACTCAAATTGGACTTGAAAAAACAATGAACTTATATAATGGTAAAACTTCTTAAAACAAAGTTTTAAAACCTTTTATAGGTGAGCTTGAAGAGTTACCCTCTGCATCTTTTGTTATTACTTTCCAATAATAGAATTGATTAGAATTAAGCGATAACTCAATGTAGTTAGATGATAATTTTTCCGCTGTTAAAATTAACTCTGATGGATCAGTACCCAAATACAGATCGTATTCAATTATATCGTTATCCAAATCAGTTGTTTCCCATCTAAAAACATATTTTCCATCAATTAAACTTATTTGATCATTGGATTTAGGGTTCAGGAGATTCGCAGGAAATGGAAAATGACTTGACTTTTGTGAACCTTCTAGATAAAAAGTCCATATCCTACTTTTTGAAAAGGTTTGGTCCGCATTGTACTTTGAGATAACCCACCATGAATACTGATTTCCTCGGTCTAAAACAACAGCGGTAAATGTTCTAAATGTAGTTAGTTGAATATCATAATTAGTTTGAATATCTCTAATTATTAACTCATATTCGTCTGCATTCAATGCGGCCTGCCAAGAAAAATTTACTTGACTTTTCCCTGCTGAAATAATTGTCTCAGAAGTACAGCTATTATTATTTTCAGGTCCAATTAATAGAGGTGGTTCAGGAGTTATAATCACCTCTTTTTTACAAGTAATAGCTAAAATTATAATTAAAAAATAATACCTTAATTTCATCTTTTTAGCAATTTTAATGTCTCCGTTTTATCACCTGAATCAATATTTATGAAATAAACACCTGGGGGCAAGTAATCTACTGGAATTGATAGTTTTCTGTCATTTGGGAGTTTTTCCCCTTGATATTGCTCTATTAAATTACCTTCAACACTGAAGATTGAGATTTTAAAATTACTAGCTTGTCCACCTACTAGCAAGTTGACCTCCTTAATCGCTGGATTAGGATAAATAGTCGATTCCTCCGAAAGATAAATATCCTTTTTAAATTTTCCATTGCAGTCATGATCTGTAGTAACCTCTAATCTATTTAATCCCTTCTTTAATGAAAGTTGGTGTCTTCCTGAATTTAAATCGTATCGGCTATTATTAAGTGAAATTTTATAGTTTGAAGAACCAGAGAGGTCAATTATAATTGATTGATTTTTATAATTTAACTCTGTTAGAACGTTAAGAGGATCAGGACTCTCAAGTGTCGTATTAAAGCAGCTTTCAAAATTAATTTCCTCATCTGAAGTAATACAAATAGTGTAATCACCTGGAGCAAGATCATTTACAGCAGCTCCACTTAAGTGATTGAAGATCTTTTGTGTAAAAAACCCATTTGGGCCATTAATCTCAACTTTATAGCTAAAATGAGCCACACTATTTATAGTAATTATTCCGTTATTTTTTAAAGCGCAAGTGGGATTTGATTTGGTCAACTTAAAATTATTAGGAGTATTCAAGTCACATAAGTCACCTAAACCATCTCCATCGATATCAGATTGATTGTTATTAGCTATAGTTGGACAATTGTCATTAAAGTCAGGTATTGAATCATTATCAGTATCGAGAATAATTTCTCCACTATAGCATATTTGCAATTCAGCATCCATTAAATTACCAGACGTACCCTCAAAATTATCTTCTATTTGTATAATCCATTCACCATTCATTTCATTTCCGTAGAGTTGAGATAGATTCTCAATTGGACTAAATGAGCCTGTAAATGGTGGTAACCCAAATACAATTGGATTTGAAGACTCTTGATCGAAAACAGTGTTTATATAATTATCTAAATTTTCTCCTAAGTTTTGAGATAATTTTATTCTTGTTAGGTCAGGTGCAATTAGATAAATTGAAATATCTTCTATGTAACTATGATCAATTGAAATCTTGAGATTTATATCTTCAATTAAAGCTTGATCAAAAACATTTATGGGTACTCTTGTTATTCCACTCAGAACACCTTGACTATCGTTAATTTGACGAGGAAGATTATCTGGGTAATAATTTTTACAATTAACCAAAGTAGTATTAAAACTTTTGATCTCTGAGAAAACCCCAGAATTACAAATATTTGATGGTTTAACCCTCCAAAAATATTCCTCCGCAAAATCTAAATTTTCAAGAAAAAAGCTATTTGTTGAAGTTGAGATAGAAAGTTCGGTATTTGAAAAATTGATATCTTTTGCTACCTCTAAAATGTAGGAAGTAGCATTATTTTGAACCTCCCAAGTCAAGGTAACATTCCGACTAATATTATCCTCAATCATATTTGGACTTAAAAGTTTAATCTCTGAAAAATTATCATTTAAAAGTTTTAATTCAAGTTTTATGGTTTTTGAAATTGTACTTCCTTGAGCAAAAACCTCTAATATTAAATCCTGAGGAGGCAGATTTTCAAGTCCTAAAATCCTCAAGTTGCCTGAGCTTGAACTTTGTTGAAGTTTGGAGGATGAAAAAATTGCTTGAATACCTTGAGGCAAGTTACCTACACTGAGATTTACTTCTTCGTTAAATCCAAGATATGTTTCATAGGAATATTGAAAAATCATTTCTGATTCCTCACAAATCTCTACATTATATTTATCAAATAAAATCGTAAATGGTGACTGTTTAATTTCAATATTTTGAGTGTTTACAGTAAAATAAATAGAATTTTCAGGAATAATTTTTATTCTAACTTTATCAGAATTAACATCTGTTGGGACAGTTATTTCCTCATTACCATCGTTTGGTGTATTGGCCACTAAAATTTTATCAAATTTTTGACCCAAATCATCAGAAATTAAAATTGAAACCTGTTTGGTATCAATTGGACTTTGATTTGTATTTGCTACATCCCAATAAACCATTTGTCGAGAGCCTCCCTCCCATATAATCCCCTCTTCATTCTGAGATAAGATTTTAAAAGGCCCAGCTTTTGGTGTAACTCTTAATATTTTTACATCAGAAGTTGTTTTACCATTTCCATTTGCAACTGCTGGGTAATAGTCCCGAACGGTTACTCCCCAAGTGAGAGTTCTCTCAATATTTGATACAGTTTCCCAATTACTCCCTATTGTAGGATTACTTTCAGTCAATTTTCCTTCCAAAACAGCTTCCATTCTTGGGATTGTTCTGATGGAATTTAGTGTTGGAGGTAATGAACGAGCCTGACTACCCAAATGAAAATTAGGCCCAAAATTGCTAGCTCCTACTTCTCCACTATCCAATTGCTCCCAACAATAATACAATATTGAATTGTCTGGATCAACAGCAGTTGCCTTTAGTTCATACGGGGTCCCTATTGGTATAGTATGATCTAATCCAGCATTTACACTAGGAGGCTCATTCTCATTTAATGATGTTGTATAGCAAGTCTGACTATTTACATAATCATTTATGTTTTTTAAACTATGATAATGAAAATAAGGGTCACTATGCCTTTGCACATTGTCAGATTGAGTAATTCCAGCATAACCCATTATAGTGGATCCACTTCCTGGCTCTGCACTAACACCCTCGAACTCATTTTCATAACCATAGGTGTGAAAAGCTCCAAATTGATGAGCCATTTCGTGGGCTACATAATCAATATCAAAATGATCGCTTAAAAAAGGATCATTAAATGATCCCTCAAAAGGATGATAGCTGTAGGCAGACCCTTTTTTATTATCGATGCAAACATTACCAACTGAACCAGCATTACCTCCTCCACTTGCTGTAGAATACGCAAATAAATGGCCAATATCATAATTTTGAGAACCAATTAACTCATCAAGTGTTTCTTGAACTTCAGAACCAAAATCATCAGTATAGGGGTCATTATCTGGATCTTCATAAATTAAATCCAAACCACTTACAAGCTCCAAATGAATACCTAATTCATTTTCAAAAATCTCATTAACTCTATTAATGGTACTTACTACGGCAGCAAAAGCATCTTCTTTATTACTTCCATTACTTGGATCATTATCTCCCCAAAATGAAGTATATCCTCCAGAAGTAGAGATGGCTAACCTAAACGTTTTGAGATAGCTATCTGAAGTTCTAAAACTATTACCCTTTCGTTCTGATTTTATTACCCCGGTCGAATTTTGATCTATTGGAGTGCTACATACAAAGCTATTTATCTTATTTGTATCTGATCTCAGATAAGACAAGTAATTTCTATTATCTATAGGTTGAATAAATCTATTTTTACCGTCTGGAAAACGCAACCAAGCATTGATACCATTAGGTGTATAAGAAATCCTAACTTTTACATTTGGTCGGCTTTTACTCCTCCCTTTATATGTTTTAATACCTGGAAATCTATTTGCGATTTTTTGTGATAAAACTGATGTAGGAACTAATAAGAAATCCTCAGCAATTCCCTTCTCATTAGGAAGTAGTATGGAAATATAGTTTTTTTTAGATTTACTAGATAAACTTTTTTTATTGAATAATGATGATCTTAATTTTTCATTATCAAGAGTTAAATAGTGCCAATCTTTCCTTTCTTTAAGGTTTTGAAATTGCATTATTTCTTTGTCGGCTTTAGACCAATATTCTTGAGCATCAATATTGTTAAAGGAAAAAAATACTATAAAAAGTAGGGATAATATTAATCGTCGAAAGACCAATACAGTTATTTTTTCGTTTAAATTAAAAAAAAGACCATAAATCATAAAGTAATTATGATGTACTTTTGAAACTATACTTAATTTTTAAATGTTAGTAGTTGAAAACATATTGGAATACAAAGCCTTAAAATCCTCAATCGTAACAATTGGAACATTTGATGGAGTTCACATTGGACACCAAAAAATAATTACTGACATGGTTAAAAAGGGAAAAAAAGAAAATTTAATTACAATATTACTTACTTTTTTCCCTCATCCACGTATGGTATTACAAAAAGACTTTAACATAAGGATGATTGACACAGTTGACGAAAAGAAAAAAATTTTCGAAAAATTAGGAATCGAAGTGTTAATCATTCAGCCTTTTACAAAAGATTTTTCTAGGATGACAGCTGTCAAGTTTACAAGAGATATTCTAGTTAATAGTCTTAAGGTATCTAAATTAATAATCGGTTATGATCACCGTTTTGGTCGAAATAGAGAAGCAACTGTTGAAAATCTTAAGAGTTATGGTTTGGATTATAATTTTAAGGTTAATGAGATTCCAGCCCAAGATATCGAATCAATTTCAGTAAGTTCAACTAAGGTTCGAAATGCAATCGCAAGTGGCGATATTAAGTTAGCTAATAAATTTCTAAACCGATCCTTCAGTCTATCAGGATTAATTATAAGGGGAGATTCAATAGGAAGGGAGATAGGGTATCCAACTGCCAACTTAAAAATATTAGAGAATTACAAACTCAAACCTCAAAATGGAGTATATCTTGTAAGAACAAAAATTAAAAAACAAATTTACTTTGGTATGATGAACATTGGAATCAGGCCAACAATTTCTGGAAAAAATGTCCAGATAGAAACACATTTATTTAATTTTAAAGGGGATTTATATAATAGAGAAATTAGCTTTAAAATATTAGAAAAAATTAGAGATGAAAAAAGATTTGAATCACTTGAAAAGCTAAAAATCCAGTTAGACAGGGATAAAAATAGTTGCCAAAAATTGATTCCACAATACCTCTAATTTATTTATAAATCAAATGCTTTCACCTACCTTTGTAAAGAAAATTAAATTACATGTTATCCCTTATTTACCTGAGAAAAAACACTGAGAAAGCTAAAGAAGGTTTAGCAAAGAGAAATTTTTCTCAGCTAGAACTTATAGATCAAGTTCTTGAAGTTGACCATAATCGGCGTTCTCTTCAAACCCAACTAGATGAAGTCCATTCAAAAAGTAATAAACTTGCGAAGGAAATCGGTATGTTATTTAAATCAGGTGAAGAAACTGAAGCAAATAAATTAAAAAGTGAAACCTCCAATTTAAAATTAATCTCAAAGGATTTGCAAGAACAGATTCAAAAAGCGGATGCAAACTTAATCTCTTTAAGAATCCAAATTCCAAATATACCTGAAGATACTGTACCCTCGGGTAATAAAGAAGAGGATAATGAAGAAATTTTTCGAGCAGGAAAGATACCTGAGTTATCAAAAAAAGCAATACCTCATTGGGATTTAGCTAAAAAATACAATCTAATTGATTTTGAAGTTGGCAGCAAAATTACTGGTGCGGGATTTCCAGTTTATAAAGGAAAAGGTGCTAAACTTCAAAGGGCTCTAATTCAATATTTTTTAGATAAGAATATTGATGCAGGATACAAAGAATATCAGGTTCCATATCTTGTGAATGACTTGTCTGCATTTGGTACAGGACAACTTCCAGATAAAGAAGGGCAAATGTACCATGTTCAAGAGGATAATTTGTATTTAATCCCAACAGCTGAAGTCCCTTTGACAAATATTTATAGAGACCGTATTCTAGATATCAAAGATTTACCAATCTGTATGACTGGATATACTCCCTGCTTTAGACGAGAAGCCGGAAGCTATGGTGCTAATGTAAGAGGATTAAACAGACTTCATCAATTTGATAAAGTCGAAATTGTCAGAATTGAAAACCCTGAATTTTCCAGTGCTGCTCTCAAAGGTATGATAGAGCATGTAAAAAATATTTTAGGTGAATTAGAATTACCATACAGGATAATAAAATTATGTGGTGGTGATTTAGGTTTTACATCTGCATTAACCTATGATTTTGAAGTTTATTCCACAGTTCAAAAGAGATGGCTAGAAATAAGTTCTGTCTCAACATTTAAAGGCTTTCAAGCTGAAAGACTTAAGCTAAGATACAAAGATAATAATGGCAAAAAAGCCTCAGTTCATACACTTAATGGTAGTTCGCTAGCTATTCCAAGAGTAGTTGCTGGACTATTAGAAAATTTTCAAACTGATAATGGAATTAAAATTCCCAATGCTTTAGTCAACTACACTGGTTTTGAAATCATTGACTAAAATTTATGAAAGCTGTAACCCCTAAAAAAAAGTTAGGACAGCATTTTTTGAATGATATTAATATCGCAAAAAAAATTGCTAATCAGCCATTTGTTAATTATGGAAAAAATGTATTGGAAATTGGTCCTGGAATGGGAGTCCTTACTGAGCTTTTAACTCAAAAAAATATTTTATTAAAGCTAGTTGAAATTGATAGTGAATCTGTAAATTATTTGATTGAAAAATTTCCTCAATTGAAAGATAATATTTTCGAAGGGGATTTTGTCAAAATGGAGCTAAAAAAATTTTTTGGTAAGGAAAACTTCTCGATTATTGGAAACTTTCCCTACAATATTTCAAGTCAAATTGTTTTTAAAACAATTGAAAATAGGGATTTAATACCTTTTTTCTGTGGAATGTTTCAGAAAGAAGTTGCCAAAAGAATTTGTCAAAACCCTGGAACTAAGGCATATGGAATTCTCTCTGTTCTTTGTCAAATCTACTACCATACAGAATATCTTTTTAGTGTTTCACCAGGGGTTTTTTCCCCGCCACCAAAAGTAAATTCTGGTGTAATAACTCTGACTCGTAAAACTAATTTACGAAAAGATTTCAATGAAAATTTACTTTTTAAAATTGTAAAATTAAGTTTTCACCAGCGAAGAAAAACTCTTAGAAATAGTCTTAAAACTCTTAATATTCCAAAATATGTTTTAGAAGATAGTATATTTGGAATGCGGCCAGAAAAATTATCTGGTGAGGAATTTATAGCACTTACAAAAAAAGTGGAAAATGCAAAAGTTTGAGATAAATAAATCTGGGATAGATGACATTAAGAGACTTATAGAAAAGCAATCTGACGAGCACCTTCGCATAAGACTTGAAAATTTACACTACGCCGATATTGCTGAAGTTATTTATGAACTTTCTGCTGATCAGTCAACTTATCTAGTTAAACTCCTGGATAGTGAAAAAACTGCCGATGCCCTTGCTGAAATTGATGAAGATATTAGGGAAGGAATCTTAGAAAAACTATCTGCCAAAGAAATTGCAGAGGAAATTGAAGAACTAGATACAGATGACGCTGCTGACCTTATCGCAGAATTACCTGAAGACCGTCAGGAAACCGTAATGTCTCAAATTAAAGATTCTGAACACCTTGAAGATATTCGAGAGCTATTGACATATGACGAAAATACCGCTGGGGGTTTAATGGCCAAAGAACTTGTTAAAGTAAAAGAGAATCTGAGTGTTTTAAAATGTCTAAATGCGATGCGTGCCCAAGCTGATGAAGTTACTCGAGTCCATTCAATTTATGTAGTGGATGAACAAAATATTCTTAAGGGAAGACTTTCATTAAAAGACTTAATAACGGCAAATTCCAGGGCAATCGTAAAAGATATTTATATCCCTGAGGTTGATTCAGTTAAAGTGGATCAGCCAGTAGAGGAAGTTGCCGACATAATGTCTAAATATGATCTTGAAGCTATTCCTGTCGTGGACAATAAAAAACGATTAATGGGTAGAATTACTATTGATGATATAGTTGATTTTATCAAAGAAGAAGCAGAAAAAGACTATCAGTTAGCAGCTGGAATATCAAATGACGTTGAAGCAAATGATGGAGTTTTTGAGCTAACCAAGGCTCGATTACCTTGGCTATTTTTAGGGTTGCTTGGTGGTTTGGGAAGTGTATTCATTCTTCAAGATTTTGAAAAGATAATGGAGCAACCTGAATTACGAGGTTTATTTTTTTACACACCTCTAATAGCAGCTATGGCGGGTAATGTTGGAGTTCAATCCTCTGCTATAATTGTTCAAGGTTTGGCAAATAATTTAGTTAAAGGATCTTTAATTCCATTGCTTTTTAAAGAGATAGGCTTGAGTCTAATTAATGGCTTAGCCCTTGCTTTGATACTAATTGTATTCGGATTTATTATTAACCAAGATCTTATTATAAGTCTAACGATTGCTGGTGCAATGATGGGGGTGATCGTTATAGCCGCATTGGTTGGTACCTTTGTACCTATTATACTGAACAAAAAAGGTATTGATCCTGCTATTGCTACAGGTCCATTTATCACTACTGCCAATGATATCTGTGGTATTTTCTTATTTTTTTATATAGCTAAAATATTTTTGGGGTTTTAATTTTTAAAAATGAAAGTTTTACACCTCGAAGAAAATCACCCTAGTCTTATAGAAGGATTAGATGCATTAGGAATTAAAAACGACTTAGCTTTCAATGACAGCCTATCGGAGGTTCTAAATAAAATTGGTTCATACGATGGACTTATTCTAAGGAGTAAATTCACAATAGACAAGGAGTTTTTGTTGCACGCGAAAAATTTAAAATTTATTGGTAGAGTTGGATCAGGATTAGAAAATATTGATATTCAAGCTGTTCAAAAAATGAATATTCATCTAATTAGCTCACCAGAAGGTAATCGAAATGCTGTAGGCGAACACTGTTTGGGAATGTTGTTGGGATTAATGAATAACCTAAAAGCTGGTCACGAATCAATAAAATCTGGGCAATGGGACAGAGAGGGAAATAGAGGATGGGAACTAAATGGAAAAACTTTAGGAATTATTGGATATGGGAATACTGGAAAAAGTTTTGCCCAAATAATTTCTGGTTTTGAAGTGACAACCCTTTGTTACGATATTTTGCCGAATATGGGTGACGAAAATGCATCCCAGGTAACAATCGATGAACTAATGGCTAATTCTCAGGTCATCAGTATTCATACTCCCCAAACGAAAATTACAGAAGGTATGATTAACTATAAATTCATAAAAAAAATGAAATATCCTTTTTGGCTTCTCAATACTGCAAGAGGTTCAGCAGTTAAGACAGAAGACCTAGTTTTGGGATTAAAATCAGGTAAAATTATTGGTGCTGGATTAGATGTATTAGAATACGAAACCAAGTCCTTTTCTTCAATATTTAACAAAGAAAAAATTCCCCCTGCACTTAAATATTTAATACAAGCTAAAAATGTAATTCTAAGCCCTCATGTCGGAGGTTGGACCCATGAAAGCCACGTTAAACTTGCATCTACCATTGTGGAAAAAGTTAAAAAAATATTTTTTTAATCGATCACCACAAACTGAGCAGTATCAGTTGATCTTTGTTCTAAAACAATCTTATCTACTTTATTTTTAATATAGTTAATTGCCAGCTTGTTAAAATGGCGTATGGTATATAGGGCAACATTATTGGTGACCTCAATATTAAATTTTGAACTTAAGGCTTTTACCAAAAGTTCTAACTTTCCATATTTATTGAAAACACATATTGAAAAACTGATTGCAGAATTTTGAATCATTTCTACACGCATTTGATGTTGGTGAAGTAAGGCAAAAATCTCACTAATATTTTCTTCTACAATAAAAGAAAAATCCTTAGAGGATAATTTAATCAAAGTTTGGTTCTTCTTAACAATATAACAAGGAACATTTGGCTCTATGGTCTTTCCTTTAGAAACTAATGTTCCAGTATTTTTTGGATTTTCAAAGGATTTAACATACAATGGAATTTCTCTACGCTGAAGTGGCTGAAGAGTTTTAGGATGAATAACTGATGCACCATAGAAAGCTAGCTCAATCGCCTCCCGATAAGAAATTTGATTTAGCAAGACAGTATCCTCGAATTGACGAGGATCACCATTTAATACACCAGGAACGTCTTTCCAGATAGTAACAGATTCTGCTGCTAGGGCATAAGCAAATATTGCTGCGCTATAGTCAGATCCTTCTCGTCCCAAGGTTGTAGTCATCCCATTATAACTTGAACCAATAAAGCCTTGAGAAATTAATGTGCTTTTACCTTTGACCATTTTTTTTATTTGATTTTGAGTCTTTTGCCAGTCCAAATTAGCATCTCTATAATACGTATCAGTTTGAATGCATTTTCGAGCATCCAACCAAATATTATCAACATTTTCAAGTGCCATGAAATGACTTATAATGGTTGTGGAAACCAACTCTCCAAGACTTACAACTTGATCATAAACAAAACTATAGTCTTCAATTCGATTTTTATTTAAAAAATTGATTACTGAATCAAAAAACTCATTTACTTTTTTGGTTACCTCTTTTTTATTATTCTTAAAAAGATCATCTATGATTTCATAATGCCAGGAACGAACGCTAGCTAGTTCTGAAAATAATTGGTTTTTGTCTTCAAAATAACATCGAACTACTTGCTCAAGAGCATTGGTAGTTTTACCCATAGCAGATACCACGATGAAAGTGTTTTTAAAACCAGTATTTTTTAAAACATTAAGAATATTTCTGACCCCAAATGAATCTTTTACAGAAGCACCCCCAAACTTAAATATTTTCATTTTATTTATGAGATTTAAAATAGTTTTGTATAGTTTTTTTGTCCATTTGAACTGTTCTCCAATCACTCAATACTTTAGCACCACTTTTTTGATAAAAGTCAATTGCAGCTAGATTCCAGTCAAGTACTGTCCATTCGACACGCTCTACTCCTAATTCATCAGCATATTTTAGAAAAGCTTTATATAATTTGGAACCAATTCCTTTACCTTTCATTTTTTCAGTAACAATTAGGTCTTCCAAATGTAAAGTAGGGCCCTTCCATGTCGAATACCTCTGATAAAAAAGAGCAACTCCAACGATTTTTTCTCCCTGTTGAGCAACGAAACATTTAAATAAAGGATTTTTACCAAAACCAAATTTTTCAATTGATTCACGGTTAATGATTACAGCATTGGGTGCTCTTTCAAAAACTGCAAGCTCTTTAATCAATGACAGGATTTCCGAGGCATCTGTTTTTTTCCCTTTCCTAATAATAGTTTTCATAAGAATATTAGCAAATTTAAGATTAGTGGTTTAGACCACTACAATTTGTTATTTTTATAACAAATTTGGACCTGAATGTAGAAATGTATACAATTTCAATTAATCCAGGATATTAAGTGATTAAAAAACAGCTCTGGCTTCTCAGCATGGAGCCAGTGTCCTACTTCTTTTATTTCCAATATTTCTGCTTTAGGGAAAAAACTTACAATCATTTTATAATCAAAACTTTTATCTACATAACCTGAATTAGCACCAATCATGAATAAGGTTGGGTTATTAAATATTTTATCGGTATTTATAGCCTCACCAATTGCATCCCCACTATTTTTTAGAACATCTAAATTTATCCTTAGGCTAAATTTACAGCCCTCAATCCTGTAGAGGTTTTTTAATAAAAACTGTCGAGTTGCAAAATCAGTTACATAAAGAGATAATTGATCTTCTGCATCTTTTCTTGATTGAATGACCTCAAAATCAAGACTAGCAAGGCCCTTTAAAATCTTTTGATGATGAGGCCCATAATATTTTGGAGAAATATCCGCTATTATAAGATGACTAACAAATTTTGGGTATTTCAATGCAAAATTCATTGCAGTTTTCCCACCCATGGAGTGACCTAAAAGAATTGCAGAAGTAATTTGGTTATGATTCATGTAAACCAATAAATCTTCAACCATAAATGGGTAAGAAAAATCTGAACTCCAAAAGCTTCTTCCATGATTTCTTTGGTCAATCAAATGGACACAATAACCTTTTTCGGCAAGATTCTTACCATGTGTTTTCCAATTGTCGCCCATACCCAAAAAACCGTGCAGAATAATAAAGTTTTTTTTTCCCTTTCCGAAAATATTACTATGTAATACATTCATCTTGAAAGTCGTTGGAGATACATAGGAATGACATTTTCAAAACCCAAATAAAGGGATTCGCTAATTAGTGCGTGACCAATAGAAACTTCCAAAAGCTGTGGAATATTTTCTGCGAAGTAAGATATATTTTTGAGATTTAAGTCATGTCCTGCATTTATACCAATTTCAAGTTTATTGGCAACCATCGCAGCTTTTAAATACGGTAAAATGGCTTTTTTAGGATTTTGAGGAAAACTTGTTGCATAAGCCTCGGTGTAAAGCTCAACTCTGTCAGCGCCAATATTTTTTGCCCCTTTAACCATATTTTCATCTGGTTCTATAAAAATCGAGGTTCTGATTCCATTACTTTTGAATTCATTTATTACTTCTTTTAAAAATTGATTGTCTTTTATGGTATCCCAACCGGCATTTGAGGTAATTGCATTTTCTGCGTCTGGTACAAGGGTAACTTGGTCAGGTTTTATTTGATTCACCAAATCGATAAACTTTGGAATAGGGTTCCCCTCTATATTAAACTCGGTAATCAAAACCTCTGGTAATGCCAATGCATCATTATATTTGATATGGCGTTGATCTGGTCTAGGATGAATAGTTATTCCCTGTGCCCCATAACCTTGAAGGTCTCTTGCTACTTCAAGGAGGTTTGGGGTATTTCCTCCACGAGAATTCCTTAAAGTAGCAATTTTATTGATGTTTACACTTAACCTTGTCATAATTCTATTTAACCTCAAAATTAAGAACTTCTTCTGTTATCCTCTAAATTTAGTTAATCAAAAGCCTAGCCAAATAAAGTTTCGTAATTTTATAAATAAATCAAGGTTGATGAAGATTGCAATATTTTGTGCTTTTGATACGCCTGCTACAATTAAGTATGCTTTGGCTACTATTTCCTATTTAGAAAAAAAAGGTCACGAACTAAATATTGATAGTAGGTTGGTTAAACACCTGTCTAAATCAAATAATCATAATCTGTTTGATGCCTCGGGTACAATTAATTCTGATGTTGACTTTTTATTTTCGATTGGTGGTGATGGAACACTTTTACGCTCAATACCTTTTGTTAAAAATTCAAAAATTCCCATATTAGGAATCAATACCGGACGACTAGGTTTTCTTACTAGTTTACAAAAAGAATC
>Ga0160422_10001052_pt1 | contig 17062 bp, 19 predicted proteins | sample Fk160mmetaG_FD_108192 | JGI IMG/M metagenome (GOLD analysis project Ga0160422, IMG submission 108192) | Marine microbial communities from the Central Pacific Ocean - Fk160115 60m metaG | ecosystem: Environmental > Aquatic > Marine > Oceanic > Photic zone | place: The Central Pacific Ocean... | reverse complement strand
TTTCGTAGAGGTGCATTGAAAAGTAATAGTCCAACTTCCGCAGAGATAGAGCAATTAATTCTTTCTAGAGATAGGGCTAGAGAAATCAAAGACTTTAAAAAAGCCGACGAAATTCGTGATGAATTGGTATCAATGGGTGTAACTTTAGAAGATAGTAAAGAAGGCACTACTTGGAAGATGAGTTAGAACAGCTTATTTTTTAAGTGTTCGACACCCCACTACTTCCCTATGTGCGCTGAAAAAGATGACGAGAACATTTAAAGCTAATAATATCTAAACTCTGGGTGAGCGAAGTACGTCTTGGACAAAGAACGAGTTCAAAATAATCGACCAGTTGTGATCCTTGTTGAGCCGCAATTAGGAGAAAATATTGGTGCTGTTGCGAGAGCCATGTTGAATTGTGGTTTAAGGGAATTACGGCTTGTGCGACCCAGAGATGGTTGGCCAAACCCTGCTGCGGAGGCTATGGCGTCTGGAGCTATAGAGGTCTTAACAAGTGCGGAGGTCTTTGAGCAAACCAAAGACGCAGTCTGGGACTTGAATAGACTTTTTGCCACCACTGCCCGTCAGAGAGATTTAGCAAAAAAAGTTGTTACGCCAAACGAGGCGGCAAAACTATTTTTCGATACAGAGTTTGAAGGAAATAACATTGGCTTTCTGTTTGGCCCAGAAAGGTCTGGATTAATTAACGATGATATAGCATTAGCTGATTACGTTATAAATGTCCCTCTAAACCCAGAGTTTTCATCTTTGAATTTAGCGCAAGCTGTGTTGTTGGTGGGATATGAATGGTTCCAAGCGAGTTTAATGCAAACGAACGGTTCACGAAAATGGGGTAACAGTGAACTTTCCACAATTGGGGAAAGAGAGTATTTTTATAAACGGCTAGAACAGCATTTAAATGAAGCCGGTTTTTTATACCCACAAGAGTTGGCTCCAACGATTTGTAGAAATCTTCGTGCAATGTTCAGTAAGGCTACTCTAACCAATCAGGAGATTAGGACGTTGCACGGAATAGTGACTGCCTTGAGTAACTATACACCCGATAGCAAGTAGGTTTATGCGTTTCAGATCGCAACCAAATCTCGATGATCATTTGCGACTGTTCCTTTTCATCAGCAAATTTAGAGCTTCAACCAAGATTGAAAAGGCTATAGCTGCATATAGGTACGCTCGGGGAATATGAATATGCATACCATCTGCTACTAAAACTATACCAACGACAAGTAAAAAACAAAGTGCAAGCATTTTCGATGTAGGATGTTTGTAGATAAACTCACTTATTGGTTTGGAGGCAGTCAGCATAACTGCCATTGCGATAACAACTGCCGTTATCATTATGAATAAGTGTTCAGCCAATCCGATAGCCGTTAGCACTGAGTCAATCGAAAAAACGAGATCAAGCACAACGATTTGGGCAATCACACCAGAAAAGCTGCCTACTCCTCCTTTAGAAGTGTTTTCGGGTTCTCCGTTGACGGTAACTTTGATCTCTTTGCAAGACTTATATACCAAAAACAAACCGCCACTCAGCAAGATTAAATCTCTCCATGATATGAAGTGGTTTTTTATACTGAAAATGGGGTCTGTTAATCCAACAAGCCAAGCTAACATCGAAAGGAAAATCAGGCGCAGTACGAGTGCCAAACCAAGACCAATTTTCCTGGCTTTATTACGTTGGCTCTCTGGGAGCTTATTAGCGACTATCGATACAAAGATGACATTGTCTATGCCTAAAATGATCTCGAGGATTGTCAGTGTTGCCAGGCTAGCCCAAACCGCGGGGTCATTAAACCATTCCATCATATCACCGGCCTTCAGCTTTTGATGTTCTTTCGATGCTATCAGACATCTTTCGATATTTAATGGACAGCGATGTGAATGCAATATTTTTTATTTCAAAGTTTGACTTTTTCCTCTTCTTCAATATATTCGCCAGCTATTCTCGGAAATGTGTAGTCACTTACGAAGGGGCTACCGGCGTAAGGCCCTACCGGGACAATCTTCTGGCTTATGAGGAGCCGCAAATGAGTAATAGAATTAGCGCAAAACATAAAATTGATCGACGTCTTGGAGTGAACCTCTGGGGGCGGCCGAAATCACCTTTCAATAAACGCGAATACGGACCGGGTCAGCACGGGCAAAGAAGAAAGAAACCGTCAGACTTTGGCGTGCAGTTGATGGCTAAGCAAAAGCTAAAAGGCTATTATGGGAATATAGGCGAAAAACAGTTCCGGAGATATTACAGGGAAGCAGTAAGACGGAGAGGGGATACGGGTGAAAACCTTGTGGGCATACTTGAATGTAGGCTAGATGCAGTGATTTATAGAATGAAATTTGTGCCCACAGTTTTTGGAGCTAGACAATTCGTAAGCCATGGTCACATAAGTGTTAATGGTAGGAGAGTAACTATTCCGTCATTTCTTTGTAAAGAAGGCGACGTTATAGAGGTTAAAGAAAAATCGCGCGAGATCCCAATGGTTTTAGAGGCAGTTGCGTCTAATGAGCGTGATATTCCAGATTACGTTGATGTAGATACTTCCAAATTAAAAGGGACATTTCTTCGGCAGCCGAAGTTAGATGAAATTCCATACCCAGTTCGAATGGAACCGAATTTTGTTATTGAGTATTACTCACGTAACTAGGCACCAAAAAATAACATAATATATAACGTTAATGTCCGGGGGTTATTTTTTCCTTATCGCGTTCTCTCAAGCCTAGGCCGAGAGCAGCAAAACTTGCTGCTAAAAGCCAAAGCGAACGCACCCATGGAGCAAAGAGCTCAATCGCAAGCATCTTACTATGATCGTCGCGTCTATAAAACACAGGAATTACGTCGCCAATTTGTAGATTGGGGCGATCAGATTTAATCTTTCCTCGCTTGGCTTCGGTACCTAATGACTGTAACTTTGCAAGGTAAACCGTGTATTCAGAAGTGGTAGCCAGCTTTTCACCGACCTTAGCCTCTCCAAAAGAACCCTTTAGCAAAAACTGCATATTGGGTATAGCCAAGTAAACTGCAGCACAGAAAGTAATTAAAGAAATAGCAAACAGAGTTTTAGCAGATGGATCTAAGATACGACGAAGTAGAGTTCGCGTATTGTTCCGAGATAGCATGTTAACTCGTCACCGTTTTCCTATATTTTGCTCATGCTTCAGAAGATACTTCTATTCCCTTTTCCGCGAGAAAAGCACTAAGTTCGCCAGTCTCAAACATTTCTCTTATTATGTCGCACCCACCGACAAACTCACCTTTAACGTACAACTGCGGAATAGTTGGCCAGTCAGAATAATGCTTAATGCCTTCTCGAATGTCCATATCCTCTAGTACGTTTACGCTGTTGAATTTAATCTGCAAATGGCTTAGCACTTGGATAACAGCGGCTGAAAAACCGCATTGAGGGAAAACTGGTGTGCCCTTCATAAAAAGAAGAACATCGTTTGTATCAACTTCCGTTTGAATTCGTTGTCGGGTGTTTTCATCCATAATAATAAAACTCCGTATAGTTATTTGGTTTTAATTATTGGTGTTTGGTGGAGACGTCTGTAATGCAAGAGCGTGGAGCTCGTTTCCCATTTTGCCTTTAAGGGCCGCATAAACCATCTGATGCTGCTTTACTTTCGTTTTTCCAATAAAAGCCGATGATACCACTGTCGCCGCATAGTGATCTCCGTCACCCCTTAGATCCTCGATTTCAACATGAGCGTCTGGGAAGGACTCCTTGATGAGCGCTTCTATCTCTGAGCTTTCCATCGGCATTTGTAATCGATCTCACTTCTAGTTCAGGCGGACTTCATATAGTTCGGAAGCCATCGTTCATTAATTTCGAAACACCGTTCCAAAGATATGTTCCCAATTTTATCTATTGTCAACTCTTGGTGCTTAGTTGTCTTTCCAACGACTTTTGCCTTTACATTATGTTTTTTAGCTATTTCAAGGATGGTGCTCGTGTCTGGGGATGTTAAAATATAACGGCTTTGCTCTTCACCAAAAAAGAAAGCATGATCAGGAATGTCGGTTGGATTCTTTATTTTTACCCCTAAAAACATCGAATCTTTAATAGAGGCCAAAGCCATTTCAGCTATTGCGATTAAGATGCCGCCATCAGAAACATCATGACAGGCGCTAACGAAACCTTGTTGAATTAGATTTCTGACCAGATCGCCATTTCTCTTTTCTTCGTCTAAGTCCAAAGGGGGTGGTGCACCTGTTTCTAGCCCGTAGACTTCTCGTAAGTAGATAGACTGACCCAGCCAGCCACTGCATGACCCTATCAATATTATATCTTCGTCGTGTCGTTTTAATGCAATTGTTGCTGATTTTCTAAAGTCTTTTAGTAGGCCAACTCCTCCAATAACTGGAGTAGGTAGGATAGCTACCCCATTTGTCTCGTTGTAAAGGGAGACATTACCTGACACGACCGGAAACTTGAGTTTCAATGCGGCCTCGCTCATGCCTCTTATACAGCCAACGAATTGCCCCATGATTTCTGGCTTTTCGGGATTGCCGAAATTCATATTGTTGGTAATTGCAAGTGGGTAGGCCCCTGTCGCTGTAATATTTCGCCATGCTTCTGCTACTGCCTGCGCTCCCCCAACTCGTGGGTCTGCCAAACAATAACGTGGTGTACAATCGACAGACATTGCTAAAGCTTTATTCGTGCCATCTACACGAACGACTGCGGAGTCGCCCCCCGGTCTCGCTATTGTGTTATTCATAACGAGATGGTCATATTGCTCCCAAATCCAACGTCGGCTGGACAAGTCGGGACACCCGATAAGAACTTCAAATACATCCTGCAGCGAACCTTTTGGCCGATAGTCCGATGATCTTATTTGTTCTTGTTTTGGGGTTTCAGACCAATGTCTATCATATTCAGGTGACTGATCGACCATTGGATCAATTGGTATATTAGCTTCTGAAACACCATTTTTCACAACTTCAAGATTTCCTGTATCATTGAGGGTTCCTATAACAGCGAAATCTAGTCCCCATTTATTGAAGATTTCTCGAGCAAGGTCTTCTGTATTTGGGTCCAGTATCATCAACATTCGTTCCTGACTCTCGGAGAGCATTATTTCATAGGCATTCATGCTCTCTTCTCGAACAGGGACATGATCAAGGTTCAGCTTCATCCCTAGTCCACCTTTACCAGCCATTTCAACGGATGACGATGTCAAACCAGCTGCTCCCATATCTTGGATCGCTATGATAGCGTCACTTTCCATGAGTTCGAGACAAGCTTCTAAAAGAAGTTTTTCGGTAAATGGGTCCCCAACTTGAACAGTAGGGCGTTTTTCTTCTGCATCTTCATTGAATTCTGCAGAAGACATTGTGGCTCCATGGATCCCATCTCGGCCTGTTTTAGCTCCTACATAAATAACTGGGTTGCCGCTCCCAGCAGCTGCGGAATAAAAAATTTTATTGCTTTGAGCTATTCCAACAGTCATAGCGTTTACGAGATTATTCCCATTATAAGCAGAGTGGAAATCGACCTCACCGCCAACTGTGGGAACACCAATGCAATTTCCATAGCCGCCAATTCCTGCAACGACTTCTGAGAGTAGGTGTTTGGTTTTTTCATTTTCTGGAGAACCAAATCTCAGAGCATTCAGGTTGGCCACGGGACGTGCCCCCATAGTAAAAACATCGCGCAATATACCACCAACGCCTGTTGCTGCGCCCTGGTACGGTTCGATGAAGCTAGGATGATTATGGCTCTCTATTTTGAAAACGGCAGCCTGCCCATCTCCTATCGATATTACTCCAGCATTCTCACCCGGACCCTGTATAACGTTGTCCCCACTTGTAGGCAGCGATTTGAGCCATTTTTTTGATGATTTATAAGAGCAATGCTCCGACCACATTGAGGAAAAAATTCCAAGCTCAGTGTAGGTCGGAGACCTGCCTAAAATTTCCTGTATACTATTGAATTCGTCTCGAGAAAGCCCGTGCTCGAGTGCATCTTGTATGGTCGGGTTGCCACTGCTGGAAGTCATGTGATCGCATCCACTAAACTTCGAAAGAGTGGTCTACCATCTGTACCTCCAAGATTACAGTCTGTAGCATTTTCTGGATGGGGCATTAATCCGAGTATATTCTTTTTCGTGTTCAATATTCCTGCAATATTTTCACAGGATCCATTTGGGTTTGCTGACATATCTACTTTGCCAGATTGGTCAGCATACCTGAAAGCAATCTGATTATTGTCATGCAATTCCTTTAAGAGACCCGCGTTAGCAAAATAGTTCCCATCATTGTGCGCGACTGGTATGGATAAAATCTGGCCTTTTGAATATCGCGATGTGAAAATCGTGTCATCAACTTCAACTTTTATAATAACATTTCTGCAGATAAATTTCAGGTTCTTGTTCCGGATTAACGCTCCCGGCAATAGACCAACTTCCGTTAGGATTTGAAATCCGTTACATACGCCGAGTATCGGAACCCCTTTAGATGCATACTCTAAAACCGAATTCATTGCAGGGGATTTTGCTGCCATTGCACCGCAGCGAAGATAATCGCCGTAAGAAAAACCGCCTGGCACTATTATCAAGTCCGTTTTTGGAAAGTTAGTATCATTGTACCAAACAAAGTTCGGTTTTTTACCGCTTGCTTGCTCAACGGCCGCTGCCATATCATGTTCGCGGTTGGTTCCAGGAAATGTAACAATGGTAGACTTCATTTCACCATGCTCTGAAATAGTAAGATGCAGTCAAGTTACGGAAGGGCTGGCACCTTTGCAAGCCAGACTTTTTTTTACAAATAAGGCTTTTGGAAACAAAGCTTTCAAAATAACTAAAAGCAAATGATTAAGTATTTTGGAAATCAATATATTCACGAATCGATTTTTTAACTGTTAGTTTTTTATAATAATATACAATCGCATCAAGGTTAAGGTGGATAAAGCCTTGAACCTAGATAACATTTTACAATAGACTTTAGATGCTCCACTAAAAACGATTTTAGACAATCCTGGATTGGAATTAAACCAGATGAGCTTCGACTTCATTTTTATGCTCACATCCAACGATAGTACTGTCCCGAATGCACTGGAAAAATTAGACGAAGTATTGGCTGGTGGCGTAAGGCATATCGGCTTTAAAGATGTCGGTTTGCCTTTTGATGATTTAAAGCGTCTGGCTAGAAGGATCAGGGAGGCGGGCGGCAGGTCATACCTGGAAGTGGTTAGTCTAGATGCAGATAGAGAATTAGAGTCGGCTGAGGCATCTGTACAACTTGATGTTGATTGTTTGCTAGGTGGGACTCGAGCAAGAGAAGTAATAAAGATTATTCGTGCTAATCCAATACGGTACTTTCCGTTCCCTGGTCAAATAGTTGGCCATCCCAGTGAACTGCAAGGAACTTTGGGGGATATAGTTGAAAGTGCACGATCTTTGGCATCATTGGACCGGGTTCATGGCTTAGATCTTTTGGCCTATAGATACAAAGGTGACGCCGCTAGGCTAATGTCAGAAGTGTGTAGCGTGTCTGACAAGCCCGTTGTAATTGCGGGAAGTATAGATAGTGAGGACAAAATAACTGCTGCAGCACAAGCGGGTGCATCGGCATTCACCGTAGGGACAGCTGCTTTTCAGGATATTTTCCCAGCAGACAAGGAAGGTCTTGTCCCTCAAATACGGTCGTTGATGGAAATACGTAGCCGCGCGGCGAAACTTTCGACGACCCCGAGAAGGATTGCTGTCGTCGCTCATAATAGGCGTAAAACGCAACTGAACGCTTGGGTGGGAAGACATCTTAATACTCTTGCAAACCAGCATATTATCTGCACTGGCGGTACGGGTTCAATGCTTCGCGAGATATATCCAAGGTTAACAATTGAAAGGTTGCAGCGAGGTACTCGGGGCGGTGATCAACAGCTGGGAGCTTTGATCGCAACGGGTGAATTGGACATAATAATATTTTTCGCTGATCCAGAGGCAAATTATTCAAATGACGTGGATCTCATAGCGCTCACCAGACTCGCTATACTGCACGATACGCCCATTGTTTGCAGTCCTGCGGCCGCAGACCTTGTGATGTTGTCTTTCAATTAATTTTAAAAATCCAGATATTTATTCTTAGTGTTTACCCGAGATCCACTCGGTAGTTTTCAATAACGGTGTTAGCCAGAAGTTTCTCGCACATTTCTGTTGCTTGCTTATGCGCTTCAACAGGATCATCTTCGTCAATATCTAACTCGATAAACTTTCCTTGCCTCACGTTGTCCACTTTATCAAACCCCAAATTTGTTAGCGCATTCTCAATGGCTTTTCCTTGAGGATCTAAAACACCACTCTTCAAAGAAATATGGATCTGAACTTTCATGATGCTTTGGTCCTATTCGAAATCATTTCGGTTGCGTTCGCTTAGAGATACTTAGTTTCCCATTTCCGGAAGGACACCGAGCCGCCTTGCTATATCCTGATAAGCTTCCCGCTCTCCTCCCAAATCCCTTCTAAAACGATCTTTGTCAAGCTTTTCGTTGGTCTTGATGTCCCAGAGTCGGCAGTTATCTGGACTAATTTCATCGGCAAGCACAATTTGAACGTTATCGTCGGTAAAGAGACGTCCAAATTCGAGTTTAAAATCAATCAATCGAACACCGATACCCAAAAATATACCTGATAAAAAATCATTAACCCTCAATGTAATTGCAATTATTTCCTCTAGCTCCTGATGGCTGGCCCAACCAAATGCCGTTGCATGTTCATCAGAAATAAGGGGATCTCCTAATTCATCAGCTTTATAATAATATTCTACCAAAGATCTGGGTAGAGGTTGACCTTCGTCAAGACCCAGCCGTTTACATATTTGACCAGCGGCAATATTTCGAACGACAACTTCAATAGGAATTATTTCAACTTCTTTTACGAGCTGTTCACGCATATTTAATCGCTCGATAAAGTGAGTCGCGATGCCAATTTCTGTCAAACGTGTCATGATGTACTCACTGATGGTGTTATTTAAAACTCCTTTACCTGTAATAACTCCACGTTTTTCGTTGTTGAAAGCTGTTGCATCATCTTTAAAATACTGAACGAGTGTTCCGGGCCTTGGGCCTTTGTAAAGAATTTTGGCTTTTCCCTCGTATAATTTTTTTCTATTAGCCATTTGCTAATTCCTAATTTTTGATAGCATGTTTGTCGTAAGCTGAGTTGACATCATATCAAATAACGACGGCTTGACCATATTCGCGCATATTTTTGTTTTAGTAATGTATGGGCTTCTTTTCGGGAGGCTAGCTAGTTGCTCATATTTCAACGAAGTGAAAAGGAGTTGCGTCTGGCGTACCAGGGCAGAATTTCCATTGAATATCCCTTTCATTTGAGTTTGGAACTGCTAATAGAGAAGACGATACCGTGCCAAAACCATAATCTGTTTTTATATTAATTGATGTCAAAGGATTGCCATGGATGTGCTCACTCTGATCTGCTAAAACTTTTTGCCAAGCATCCCAGTCATTAGTTCCAGGATTCGGAATGCTAGCTTTTCGTATTCTTTGAAGATATTTTGCAATCCTGGGCGATTTTATGTCGTTTAGATCATCTGCCGTTATCATTGAAATTCCCTCAGGGATTCTATGTAACGCGATATTATCTGTTTCTGTGTGTTTAAGCCAGAACGCATCTCTATTGTCAGCCAAGATCATGTTAAAAGATCTATATGCTTTTTCGTTTATATTAGTTATGGCTTCGGCTGCGTCACTTGCGTCAGCATGATCAAGTGCCTCAAGGACTAACTCTCCTCTTGAACGTTTGCCTTGTTTTGGTCCTATTGAGTTGGAGCGATTCAAAATTGCAGCTACAACTCCAAAATCATTAACTCCGAGCCAGCTACCGCCTGCTGTTTCATCTATCCCAGCAATTATTTCTGGCCGGTCGGGCCAGTGCCTACCTGGTGGTTTCGATTGTCGGGTTTTCATCTCATCTCGATTACCCCCTATGATAAGGGGCCAAACATCTCCTGGGTGCCATCGGATAATAAGTGTGCACATAGATAAAAAGCCAAAGTAGTTGGTTTGTGAATTTCTGCTTTATCTAATCTTTTAGAAATAAAAACAAGTTTTCTTTAACATCTGCTATTAATGATAGATATACTTGGAAATAGGGTAAGGTATAACCTGCTCTTAAAACTGTTTAAAAACAAGTGGGACCATGCGAGATGTATTCTGAAAATTATTGTGTCGAACTAGGTACTAGATCTGTTTTAGAGATAAGTGGGTTCGATAACGTGAAGTTTTTGCAGGGGCTCGTCTCGAATGACGCCGAGTCCGTATCTTCAGAAAATAGTATCTACGCAGCATTGCTCACACCACAAGGTAAATTTTTATATGATTTTTTTATTGTGCAAGGCCATGAGAACAAAGTGCTACTGGATTGTGAGCGGAGGCACCTCACAGAAATTCTAATGAAACTGAAAATCTATAAACTTAGGTCTGAAGTTAATTTGCGTGACGCAAGTGACGATTATAAAATTTTTGCCGGCTTTGGGGAAAAAATACTAGAGCGTTTGGATTTGCCTAACAGGCCTGGTGCCACATGCGCATATCACTGTGGGCATGTAATGGTAGATCCACGACATGAACTTATGGGCGTGCGAATTATTTTACCTTCGGGCTCAGTGATGTCCGAACTACCTCTCAAATCTGGCTCTGTGGAACTTTATCAAAGAATGAGAATAGGTCTAGGGGTACCCGACGCAACCTATGATTTGGAGCAGAATAAAACAATTTTGTTGGAAGCAGGCTTCGATGAGTTGAATGGCATTAGCTGGGACAAAGGATGTTATATGGGGCAGGAATTGACTGCGCGGACAAAATATCGAGGCCTTATCAAAAAGAGGCTTATGCCATGTAAAATTGTGGGCCCTGCGATTTTGCCCGGAACGCCCATAACTTTCGATGAAAGGAATGTGGGAGAGATAAGATCTGTGGCAGGTGATTTAGCGATGGCATTATTAAAAATAGCCTCCGTAAAGGATAGTAACGCACGCAAAGAAACTTTCACTGCAAATGAGAGTTCTATCATACCTATTCAACCAAATTGGATGAAATTGCAATAATCGGTAGAAATCGATTATTAAACTTTCGCCTCAAGAGCCGCTAAGAAAAACTTTGAATTTACTTAAAAAGTTTAAGATACGTTTCAGCGAATTATCTTTGACAAGTAGGGCAGTAATTTTTATGTCGCTAGCATCGGTGTTATTCGTTGCTATGCATGCTTTAGTGAGAGACCTATCAAAAGATTTACACCCGTTTCAGATAGCATTTTTTAGAGCTTCACTGGGACTTATTGTGCTATCACCGGTCATTTTTAAGAATCGATTTGCAATATTAAGAACCAGCAAGATTAAATTACATGCACTTCGCGGCCTTTTGAATGCAGGCGCTATGCTCTGTTTTTTCTATGGTCTAAGTATTACCCCTCTGGCGCAAGTAACCGCGTTAAGCTTCGCCGTTCCACTATTTGCAACATTATTCGCTGTGTTGTTACTGGGTGAAATTATAAAAATACGAAGGATAACTGCTCTGCTAATTGGTTTTTTTGGTACTTTGGTCATTATCCGTCCCGGATTAATCGATTTTGGGATAGGACCTATTTTGATACTGTCTCAAGCCATTATCTGGTCTCTCGCTTTGATGGTCATTAAGGTTCTAACACGCACTGACTCGAGTCTTACAATCGCTATTTATGCGTCAATTTTTCTATCCCCTATGGTTTTGATAGCAGCAATACCAGTATGGCAATCGCCCACGGTCGATCAGCTAATTCTGATGTTAATAATTGCGACATTTGGAACCATAGCTCAAACGTTGATGAATGAATCATTGAAATTAGGAGAGACATCCATTGTTATGCCAGTGGAATTTACAAGAATGATATGGGCTGCGTTATTTGGATATTGCTTCTTTGAAGAGATCCCGGATGTTTTTACTTGGTTTGGTTCGGTTTTAATTTTTGGAAGTACGGCATATATTGCTGTTCGCGAGAGTAAAGTAAATAAAGAAAAATAGAATAACTCGGCTGATTAATGGATAACTTCTAAAGCCGAAAACAAGATGTTTAAACAAATTAATTTATCAAAGATGGTGTAGACAAATGAGCGACCAGATCTCTATAAAAAGAGCACTTCTTTCCGTATCAGACAAAACAGACCTAATGTCACTAGCGGAAAAACTTTGTAGATACGATGTTGAGATAATTTCAACCGGAGGCACAGCCCGTGCCCTAAAGTCCTCCGGAATATCTTCTACTGACGTTGCAGAAATAACAGGGTTTCCAGAAATAATGGGGGGAAGGGTAAAAACGCTTCATCCGAAAATCCATGGCGGTCTTTTAGGAAAAAGAGACGATAAGGAGCACCAAACCGCCATGAAGGACAACGATATACTACCTATTGATCTTTTGGTGTGTAACCTTTATCCCTTCGAAAAAACCGTTAAAACGGGGTCAAATTTTGATGCATGTATTGAAAATATAGATATTGGTGGGCCAGCAATGATAAGAGCTGCAGCTAAAAACTATGAGTCGTTAACAGTAATCATTGATCCCGTTGATTATGACGCGTTACTGGGCGAGATTGAAAAATATAAAGGTTCAACTTCTCTGGAATTTAGAAAAAAATTAGCAGCAGAAGCGTTCTCTCGCACAGCTGCTTACGATAGTGAAATTGCTAATTGGTTTAGCAATGAAGTAAATATTAAAAATCCAAGGTATTTTACGGTTACAGGTTCAAACCCGAAGATGTTACGATATGGCGAAAACCCACATCAGTCCGCGTCTCTCTATAAAACGTCCAGTGACCGGAAAGGAGTGGGCACCGCTATACAAATCCAGGGGAAAGAACTCAGTTATAATAACTTAAACGATACCGACGCTGCTTTTGAGTTAGTCGCTGAGTTTGATGAACCGGCTGTTGCTATTATTAAACACGCTAATCCCTGCGGTGTTGCAATTGGAACTAATGTAATGGAAGCTTATCAAAAAGCATTACAATGCGATCAAACAAGCGCGTTTGGTGGAATCATCGCTATCAATGCGGAACTTACAGGAGAACTGGCCACTGAAATATCGAAAATATTTACAGAAGTAATCATAGCGCCTCATATTACCGAGAAAGCCAAAAAAGTTTTAATGGAAAAGAAGGATATTCGGGTACTTGAGACGGGAGGGCTCCCTAATCCAAGAATGACGGAAAATTGCATCAAAAGGATAGCCGGTGGATTTTTATTGCAAGATGGCGATTCCGGAAAGGTCGAGGAAGAACAATTGCAAATAGTTACAGAGAGGCGCCCGAATGACAAAGAACTAAAAGACCTTCTCATAGCATATCGTATTGCAAAGCACGTTAAATCAAACGCCATCGTTTACGTGAAAGATGGAGCTTCTGTAGGTATCGGCGCTGGGCAAATGAGCCGGGTTGATGCTTCTCGCATGGCAGCAAGTAAGGCAAAAGATGCTTCGAGAGCCCTCGGTCTTGAAAAATCTATATCAACCGGCTCTGTAGTTGCATCAGATGCATTTTTCCCATTCGCAGATGGTTTGTTGAGTGCGATTGAGGCGGGCGCAACGGCAGTAATACAACCAGGCGGTTCGGTAAGAGATCAAGAAGTCATAAATGCTGCTAATGAAAAAAGTATTGCGATGGTTATGACCGGCATTAGAAATTTTCGGCACTGATGATATTGATTTTGAAAGGGTAAGGGATTGGCATTGATGTCAGTCAAGCTCTGATTTGCAAGAAAAACTGGGGGTACAATGAAACTTTATGTGACGGATCACGATGGTAATGAGCAACAGATTGAGGGGATAGACGGCTGGCAACTGATGGAAGCTATTCGCGATGAAGGAATGGAAATCAAGGCGGAGTGCGGAGGTGCTTGTGCATGCGCAACTTGTCATGTTTATATTGATGAAGAATGGAAAAATAAAATTCCAGAAAAAAGTGAGGAAGAGATGGATATGCTAGACCTCGCTTTCGATGTTCAGGAAAATTCCCGATTATCCTGCCAGATTATAATCACGCCGAATTTAGAAGGCCTGAAAGTTACGTTAGCGCCTGACTAATTTAGTCCTAATCGCAACGCGCCATAAATTGCTGGCGCCATTTGGAAATCCCAATTTAAAGTTTTTTTTGCCAGTATCCTTGACAGTTGGATTGTCAGACACTACATGCTGGCAGTCATTGGACGAGAGTGCCAATGATGACTGTAAAATTGTTTTATTTAACGTAAACTTACTCATTAGATGGAGATATGGAATGGGATTTAGGCCATTGCATGACCGCGTTGTTGTTAAACGTTTAGACAGCGAGTCTAAAACAGCTGGCGGCATCATAATACCAGATACAGCGAAAGAAAAGCCAATGGAGGGCAAGGTTATGTCGGTTGGCCCCGGTGCGAGAGACGATAACGGCAGGATTACACCTCTGGACGTAAAAATGGGTGATACCGTGCTCTTCGGGAAATGGTCGGGTACAGAAGTAAAGATCGATGGAGACGACTTATTAATAATGAAAGAGTCCGACATCATGGGCGTTATCGGTTAAAGATTATTTAAAAAATACTCAGTTACATTCATTAGAAGAAAGGCAGACAAATGGCTGCAAAAGAAGTTAAATTTGGGGCAGATGCGCGCCAAAAAATGCTTGACGGCGTCGACGTACTAGCGAACGCGGTTAAAGCAACACTCGGCCCAAAAGGTCGAAACGTTGTCCTTGATAAATCTTTCGGGGCGCCGAGAATTACAAAAGACGGCGTCACGGTGGCAAAGGAAATAGAGCTCAACGAAAAATTCGAAAACATGGGTGCCCAGATGGTAAGAGAAGTGGCATCAAAGGCAAATGATAATGCGGGTGATGGAACGACAACGGCTACTGTTTTGGCTCAGTCAATCGTCAAGGAAGGCGCGAAAGCAGTGGCTGCCGGTATGAACCCCATGGATCTTAAGCGCGGTATCGACATGGCTGTCTCATCAGTCGTGGGTGCCCTAGAAAAGAAGTCAAAAAAAATAAAGACTTCTGCAGAGGTCTCGCAAGTTGGCACGATTTCAGCTAACGGTGAGGACGAAATAGGCCAGATGATTGCAAAAGCTATGGATCGAGTTGGTAACGAGGGTGTCATTACCGTTGAAGAGGCTAAATCGCTAGACACAGAACTTGATGTCGTCGAAGGCATGCAGTTCGATCGAGGTTATTTGTCGCCATACTTTGTCACAAATTCTGAGAAGATGATCAGCGATTTGGAGTCACCTTACATTCTTTTGCATGAAAAGAAGCTTACGACACTGCAGTCGATGCTGCCGGTACTGGAAGCAGTGGTTCAGAGCGGAAAACCACTCCTCATAATTGCGGAAGATATAGAAGGTGAGGCCTTGGCAACATTAGTTGTTAACAAATTGCGCGGTGGATTGAAGGTGGCTGCTGTGAAAGCACCCGGTTTCGGCGATCGTAGAAAGGCGATGTTAGAAGACATAGCTATTCTCACTGGTGGAACAGTAATATCAGAAGACCTAGGCATCGACTTAGAAACTGTCACTTTAGATATGATGGGAACTGCCAAGAGAGTAAACATCACCAAAGAGGAGACAACAATCGTTGATGGCGCTGGTAAAAAGAAAGACATCGAGGGCCGTTGTAACCAAATCCGGGCTCAAGTCGAAGAAACTACCTCGGATTATGACCGAGAGAAGTTGCAGGAACGCCTAGCGAAACTAGCAGGCGGTGTAGCAGTTATCAGGGTCGGTGGTTCAACAGAAGTTGAGGTTAAAGAGAGAAAGGACCGTGTTGATGACGCGATGCACGCAACTCGTGCCGCCGTGGAAGAGGGAATTATTCCCGGAGGCGGAGCAGCGCTCATTTACGCCGGTCAAGGTCTAGCTAAGCTTCAGGCTGCAAATGATGACCAGCTCGTTGGTATCAACATCGTTAAAAAAGCAATTCAGGCTCCAGCCCGACAGATCGCTGAAAATGCGGGAGAGGATGGCTCAGTTATTGTGGGCAAACTGCTTGAGTCCCGTGATACAAACTGGGGTTATGATGCTCAAGAAGGGAAATTTAGGGATCTGGTAAAAGCTGGCATCATCGACCCGACGAAGGTCGTTCGCACAGCACTTCAAAACGCCGCGTCTGTTGCAGGACTCTTGGTCACCACAGAAGCAATGGTAGCTGAGAAGCCAGAACCAAAACCAGCAATGCCCGCAGGTGCGCCTGGCGGCATGGGTGGTATGGACTTTTAAGTAACAGTCGCCACTTTATTTTTAGAAGCCCCTTTATATGTTTAAGGGGCTTCTTTTTTTGTCCTGATATTGCGAGAAGAAGGGCAGTGTGATCTAAATCGCCCATATTTTTTTCTATCATTTAGTCCCATAGCTTTAGATTTGTCTCTTAGCTTCGCAGATCGCAATTAGATACACGGGCGAGCTCGGTGCGCTTTTTTATACCTTTTCTTTGAATATTGTATTTTGCTCTTGCCTGAAAATCTTCCTTTATCAATCTTTCACCATGTAGTTCCAAAATTCTACTTTAAGCAAACCCACCAAACAAAGCCTCGCGAATGTTTACGGGTTCAACCCCATTCGCGTCAGCTAATGTGAACGCTTCTGCTAATGCACCTATTGTAAGACCGACTATCATCTGATTTGCAAATTTAGCAATATGGCCAGCTCCGGTATCGCCAACGTGTGTTATTCGCTCTCCTAATATTTGCAGCCATGACAGAGCTCTTTTGAATACTCGATTGCTGCCTCCAACCATTATGGTGAGAGTGCCCGATTTCGCTGCTGTCGTGCATCCTAAAACTTGAGCGTCAACCCACGCAGCGCCACTCATTTTTAATTTAGCAGCAAAGGCACGAGTTTTCAGAACTGATCTTGTTCCCGTGTCCAATTAACAAAGAACTAGGCCCTAGATTATTAGCTAACCCTTTAGAGTTACCCGTGGCTCCAAAGACAACCTCATCCACAGCTTCCGCATCAGTTAACATTAATATTGTGACATCAGCCTCTTCGGAAACATAGCATGGTGTTTTGCAGACATGAAGATTGTCCAACTCCGTTGCAA
>Ga0160422_10001051_pt1 | contig 17074 bp, 11 predicted proteins | sample Fk160mmetaG_FD_108192 | JGI IMG/M metagenome (GOLD analysis project Ga0160422, IMG submission 108192) | Marine microbial communities from the Central Pacific Ocean - Fk160115 60m metaG | ecosystem: Environmental > Aquatic > Marine > Oceanic > Photic zone | place: The Central Pacific Ocean... | reverse complement strand
GCGTGGTAGGTCACAACATTCAAGTGGATGCCACCGAATTTTCGCTAAAGGGCAATCAGGGCATTGGCGTGCGCATCCTGGCCGACGGTGTTCGCTGGAACGGTGGAACCATCGAAGGCTTTTCTGTCGGGATGCAAGTGTCTGGAAGTGATCTGATTCTGAGCGACATGCACTCACGTTCTTGTGAGATTGGGGTACGGGTCACCAGTGATCGTTTCCGCGGATCATCTCTAAATCTTCGGGATGGTTTTGTCGGGCTCAAAGCAACCGAATGCCACAGTGGAACCCTTAAAGATTCCACAATTTCCCGCATGGGTCGATCCGGGGTCCACTTGGACACCGCCAACGAATGGAAAATACACGCCAATGCCATCGATTTCGTCTACGGCGACGAAGAGGCAGCCGGCATCACACTGACAAGATCAGGTCGAAGCCACTCCATTCGTGGGAACGTCTTCAACCACACCGAATACGGAATCTCGCTGGACACTGGTACCGTCAACTTGGGTATGGACATGGCCAAAGACGCCCGTCAGCGTGGTTTGGCTTGGCCACCCCCAAGAGAGGAAATCAATCTCTTCAGAGGACAAGGCTTCCAAGATTTCCTCTGCACTGAAAATACCATCCGCAACCATCAAGCGGAAGCCTTCAAACTCCGTGGGGTTGCTGGTCTTCGGTTTTTCGGAAACCAATGCTTCGGGCCTGGCCCCGGGCTGACTTTGGACTTGGCCGAAGATCTGCAGTTTGGCCAAAATCGGATGCAAAGCAACCGCCCCCATGCCGTCATGATTCGAGATTGCGGGGTGAGCCGTGTGGACGCTTCGGAGTTCAGCGGCGACCGCCGAGGGTTGGTGGTGCTGAACCCAACTGGCCTAGAAAAACTTCCCCCGTGGGCTTTGGCGCATTTGCGACCTTCACAGTCCACGGTGACCGATTGCGTGTACGACGGTTTCGAGGTTGCCCTCGATGTCCGCGAAGGCCCCGGGTCGGTGCGACTGGGAGGGAATCAATTCACCACCTGCGACCGTTCTTTTCAAACGGTGGGGACCGCGGATGTGACGGTGGCCAGTGGTGATCCCGAGATCTCCCCCCCAACCGAGTTGACTTTATCTGCACCGATTCGAAATGTTCAAGCCGAACATTCGAGGTTGGTGCAGCATGGAAAACCGTGGAATGGCTTGGATCCCATTTTGACACTGGGGACAGTTGCCCCTGGATTTGTACAGTTCGTCCCAAGTGGGGGCATCGAAAACGACCCAGAATTCTTGTTTGAAGGTGAGGCCGAACTGGTCGCGACTCCAAATCACGACCGATTCACCATTCGTGCAGTTGAGAAAGATCGCTTCGAACGCTGGAGACTGGAAGCCGGAGGACAAACATTGTCTGGGGTCTTGACCCGGGGATGGTGGAAAGGATTCATCTGGACATATGCGTCTGATCCCGTGACCAGTTACGAGCAATGGCGCAATGAGGCCGAGACGGGATGGGTTTTCCAGTGCCGAGAGCCCGTCTTGGATTTTGGCCGACAGTCACCTGGAGAGTTGCCCGGAATTTTTCCCCCCGTTCGAGATTCTGGACTCCCCAGTGACGGATTTGGGTTGGTCTGCGAGACCGAGCGTTGGGTGCCCGCAGGACGCTGGATTCTCCACGTTGAAGCCAACGACGGGGTTCGGGTCCAGATGGACGGCGAGACGGTAATCGATGCTTGGGATGGCCCAACCCAACAGGTATTCACCCACACATTTGAGATTTCAGAAGAATCTGTCCATCAATTTTCAGTGGAGTGGTTTGAAAGAACCGGTCTGGCGTATCTCCGGGTGACCCTGACGCCTCAGTCAGAATGACGCTTTCGTAACTCTGAGTTTGGAATGCCCAATTCTTCCCGGTACTTCGCAACGGTGCGTCGTTTGATATCAATGCCCTCATCCTGCAGGGCCTTCTCGATCGAGGCATCCGACAACGGTCGACGTCGATCTTCGCCCTCTACCAAAGCTTGGACCTTTTTCTTCACCGTTTCATAGGCAACCGGTCGTCCTTGGCGATCAACCAATCCACCGACGAAGAAATCTCGCAAACAAAGCATGCCTCGTGGTGTCTCGGCCCACTTGTCATCGACCGCTCGACTCACCGTGGAAACGCTGATGTCCAACTGTTCGGCGATCTCCTCCATCATGAGCGGGACAAGGGTGCCATCCCCCTCGGTGAAAAAGGATTGCTGGCGGGCCACAATCGCGTTGGCCACCCGTTCCACCGTTCGGTAACGCTGTTCGATGGCTTCCAAAAGTTGACGAGCTTCATCACGGGCCTTCCGAAATTGTTCGGCGTCTCCTTCGTTCAATCCTCCGGTCTTCAGAATGGCTTCGTATTCGGGATTCAGGCGGAACTTTGGAAACCGACTCTTAAGAGATCGCGCCACCATTACCCCAGATTCGTCACGCTCAATCGCAATCTCGGGACGGACAATGGAGGGACGTTCATGGGCAAGCGTCCGAACTGGTTGCTTTTTCAACTGGCCAAGCAAATCCCTTGCCGCTTCAATTTCCGAGATAGCACACTCACGCTGTTCCGAAATCCTTTTGAGCCGGTTGTTCAGCAGGTCATCCCAGTCGTGCGCTAAAAGTTCAAGCAAGAGCGACCACCTACCAGCGTCTTCTGAGAGTTCAGTTAATTCTCGGCGTTGAATCTGGATGGAGTAACACTCGGGATAACTTTGTGCAGCAATACCGGGAGGTTCCAGCCATCCCTGAACAGCTTCAAGTGCAGACCGCAGGTGGGATTCGTCCAACTGGAGATTGGTGGCCAACTCTTCGATATCGTGGCGAAAGAATCCGTCGGGATCCAAGTGCTCAATCACACGAACTCCCAAAGACGCCACCTCGGAGGAAACTTCAGCTTCTCGCCATTGGTCAAGCAACTGTTCCTCGATGGATTGAGGACGTCCCTCCGCATTGGCCATGGCGTCGGTCTTTCCGTCACGTTCTTGGTCTGATTTGGATTTGGGTCGTGATTCGTAGAGGTTTTCAGTGGCCTCAGGCATGGAACGCTCAGATTCCGCGAGACGATCAAAGCCAGCTTCATCATCTTTTGCTGGAGCAGTGGTCTCATCCTTAGCTGTAGGTTCTGCGGTAGCCTCAGGTTCTACCTGCTCCAGCATGAAGTTGGATTCAAACTGCTCTTCAAGGGTCGCCTCCAGCTCGGCCAGGGGCAACTGCAAAACCTGCATGTGCTGGATCATGCTTGGCGTGAGCTTTTGGATCTGCCCCATTCGTTGATGCTGAGATGCGTCAAACCTCATGGCGTTTCTCCGCCCAGAGGACGACGTTCGTCCATGGCATCGGCGAGCACAGAAACGCTGGCTTGCTCAAGTGTCCCGCCGCTGGGCAGACCACGGGCCAAACGGGTCACTCGAATGTCAAAAGGTTCAATCTGGTTCGCCAAATGCAACGCAGTGGTATCACCATCGAGAGTCGGATTCAGTCCCAACACAACCTCCCGCACCGGATCGCCGCGAAGGTTGCAGGCTGCGTCACGGCATCGCCGAATCAATCCATCGACTCCGAGGTGTTCTGGGCCGACCCCAGAAAGCGGATCCATGGCCCCACCCAAGACGTGATACACCCCTTGATGAAGCCCGGCTGATTCAAATCGAAGCAAGTCCCTGATCTCTTCGACCACCAATATTACACCTGCGTCCCGACGGGAATCCGAGCAAATGGCACAGAGATCTGATTCTCCAAGGTGGCCACACACCCGGCAAGAAACAAGATCTTGTTTGACCGCGCGAATCGCTTCGGCCAAACCTAGGGCCTCATCTGCAGAGGCCCGAAGCAACCAAAAAGCCAGACGCTCCGCACTTCGCCGCCCAATGCCTGGAAGTTGACCAAGTCGATCAACCAATGCCTCCAAGGTGGGCGGGCCGCCAGCACTCAAGATGCACCACCCAGCAACCCACGAAGGGTTTCCACAGGAATAGGAAGATTGAACTCCTCAGCGGCTCGGCCAAATTCATGCGCAGCGAGGGCTGCAGCTTTTTCCTGGGCATCACGAACCGCATCGGTGACCAAGGGCCCAATCTCTTCCGTTGCACTGGCCAACGCTGGAGCCACCAATACCTCGACCAAACGACCTCGACCATCCGCGCGAGCTCGAACCGCTCCGCCACCCGATTCGCCCACCACTCGAGCCGTCTCAAGCATCTCGGAAATCTCTTTGGCTCGAGCCTGAAGTTTGGGCAACTCCTTCATGATGCCAGCCATGGCTCCCGCTTGTTTGAAGGCATCAAACATCACGGCTCTCCGAACGGACCTGAACGCCAATCACTTCACCATCCAACGCACGGGTCAAGCTTTCAATCAAGGGATGTCCCTGCATCTTTTGCATGGCGGACTTTGCATTTTCGTGATCGACTGGAATTTTGACTTCAACCCGGACTCCGACCATTCCAAAGCGGTGCAGGGTACTTTGCAACCATTCTTGTTCGGCAACACGGTGGGAAGTCGGAAAAGATTCAGGGTCTGGAACTTGAAAGGAAAGACAGTCGCCCAAAAATGTAGGTGGGCCGAACGAATCCACTCGAACTTCCGAACGGACATCACCTTCTACTGAAGCCAAGAACGTTGACCAACCATTGGCATCAATCGCAACTGTGGGCTTCGATGACTCGTGGGAAGACCCTTTGGGTTCAGGTAAACTTTGTGGACTCGTATGAGTCTGTTGTCCGTTGCGTGAAGCCATTGGTGTTGGCCGTGAATCGCCAGAATCGGACGGTTTGGGTCGTGCCGGCGGTTTCACTTCTTGGACTTGCTCAGGCTTTTTTTTTTGGATTGGCTTCGAAGATGAATTCGATACCACTCGACCCCCGAGATCGAAGACCAGCTTTAGCAACATGGCCTCCACCACCGCCCGGGGGGTGCTGCTGGACTTGGCGGCTCGGGCGGCCTCATCTGCCAAGCCGACCCCTGCGGCCAGATAATCTGCTGGCAGTGCCGCCGAGATCATTTCAAGGTCCTCTTGACGACCTTCACTGAGATGGAGTCCAACCGACTCAACTCCACCTACAGAGAACAGCATGGCATCACGGAAACAAGCGGCCAAATCAGAGGCAATTTCTTCTGGCTCGGCACCTGTCTTGAAAGCTTCAGACAACGCGACCAGAACGCCACGGGCATCAGCCTCCGCAACTGCACGCGCAACGAGTTGTGCCGGAGAAACAGTCGCCAGACCCAAAAGCTCACGGACCCCAGCTAGCGTGACTGACTCTGCATCAGCCGAAAGCACCCGGTCCAACAAAGACAACGCATCACGAACGGAGCCTCTTCCGGCCTCGGCCACCAGCGTCAAAGCTTCCATCTCAGCTTGCACGCCTTCTTGTTGCAACACGTGATGAAGGTGTTCGGTGAGTCGTTCTCGGGAGACGGGGCGGAAGTCGTACCGCTGACACCGGCTCAAAATAGTCGTCGGGACTTTTTCTGGATCAGTGGTACACAAGATGAACATGGCGTGCGCCGGTGGTTCTTCCATGGTCTTCAGCAAGGCATTAAAAGCCTCACGGGTCAGCATATGGACTTCATCAATAATGCAGATCCGCTTACGACCCCCCAAAGGTGCGATGACCGACCGAGCAATGACCTCTTTGGCTTCATTGATACCCCGATTGGATGCACCGTCCAGTTCTTGGACATCAAGATCTTCGCCTCGGAAAATGGCTTCACGCACATTCGACAGATCAGGCTCGTCTTCTGGTGCGTTGATCGCAGCAGCAAAAATTCGGGCACTGGTGGTCTTCCCAACGCCCCGGGTACCGCAAAATAGATAAGCGTGGGCGATTCTCTGGGATGCAATCGCCTTGCTCAGTGTGGACGAAACCGCCTCTTGGCCGACGAGATCATCGAAGCGGCGTGGACGGTAGCGACGAGCAAGAACGGTGTACGACACAAAAAATCCTTCTTTGAGTCCCGGGGAGGACGGCCAGGCGATCCACGGCCTGGCCGGTCCGCTTATGGCTGCTGCGGTCAGGCCCTGACCAGGTTCACGGCCGTGCCACCCGCGGGGCCCGACCGTCCTCTCCGGGAGTCAACTTCATCTTAGTCGAGGTTGGCGAGCGGTACACTCGTCTTCCCATGTCGGCGAACTCCCAACCGTCTATCCCCACCCTGGAGGATGCCCGTCGCGCCACCGAAACGGCACGGCGTCGCCTGCTGATTGTGTTGCGGCTGACCTACCTCCTGCTATTGGCCACTGCCGCCCTTCTTCCCTTTGTGGGAGACATGACCAATACTGCGGACGAGGTGGTGGTTTCGGACTACGCCGGGGCATTCATGTTGCTGGTTGGACTCGGATCCTTGGTTGTGTTGGTAGACGTCTTCACTCCAGAGAAACGATTGGCCAATGTCATTGCCATCTATTTCGGAGTGGTGGTGGGACTTGTCAGCGCGTACGCCCTGTCCGGACTTATCGACTTGGCAGCTCGAACCTGGTACCTCACCGCCCCACCTTGGCCGGCCTATTTGTTGATGGGCAAGCTTGCGCTAGGAATCACTTTTTGCTATCTCGCAGTGTCCATCGTGCTTGCGACAAAAGATGATTTCCGAATCGTTTTGCCTTACGTGGAATTCTCACGTCGGGCCAAAGGAAGTCGTCCACTCGTGGTTGACACATGTGTCTTGATCGATGCCAGGTTTTCCAATTTCCTCAGGTCGGGTATGGTGGACAGCTCAATTGTGGTTCCGGAATTTGTGCTTGGAGAGTTGCAGGCTCTTGCCGATTCCTCGGACAGCAGCAAACGTGAGCGTGGCCGACGTGGATTCAAAGCGCTACAGACCATACGAGAATTTCGCGGCGGCGCAGATGTCGTGTTGGAACCTTACGACCCACCCGGTCATGGAGCGGATGAAAAACTTGTTGCTTTGTGCGAACGGCTCCAAGGGAGACTGCTCACTCTTGATGCCAATCTCCGAGCAATCGCAAAAGTGCGTGGCCTAACCACCGTTGATCTCGAGCAAGCGTCATTGGCACTTCGCCCTTTGGGGAACCCTGGCGCGGAATTCGAGTTGCGGTTAGAAAAAAAAGGAGAACAACCCGGACAAGCGGTGGGCCGACTCCCGGACGGCACCATGGTGGTGGTCGAGCATGCAGATGCTCATATTGGCGAAGTTGTGGCTTGCGAAACAACCAACACCGTGCGAACCAATGCGGGGAATCTGGTCTTTGCTCGAATCAAGAATCAACTTGACCGATCACATGAACAGTGAAGTCATCGCCAACGCATTGTTTCGTGTGGAGGAGAGTCCTTAATCAGGTCATCTCTTATCAACTCATTCCCACTCAATGGTCGCAGGCGGCTTCGAACTGATGTCATACACCACGCGGTTGACGCCCTTGACCTCATTTGAGATTCGGCCACTGACTTCTGCCAGAAGTTCATATGGCAAACGTGACCAATCCGCGGTCATAAAATCTTGCGTCTCTACGCTTCGCAGTGCAACTACCGACTCGTACGATCGGCCATCCCCCATCACTCCCACCGATTGAATAGGAAGAAGCACGGCGAAGACCTGACTGGTCGAGCGATACAAATTAGCGCTCACGATTTCTTCAAGCAAAATTTCGTCACACTCGCGAAGAAGATCCAAACGCTCCTTGGTGATGTCACCAATGATGCGGACGGCAAGGCCAGGACCCGGGAAGGGGTGTCGCCAAACGATCTGATCTGGAACGCCCAAAACTTCACCAAGCTTCCGAACCTCATCCTTAAACAGATCCCGTAGTGGCTCCACCAGTTCAAAACCAAGATTCTCCGGCAAGCCTCCCACGTTGTGATGCAACTTGATGTTGGCAGCGGTTCCCGCATGTCCATGTCCGGATTCGATCACATCGGGATACAAGGTCCCTTGGGCAAGGAACTTCACTGGGCCCTCGACATCAGCAGCAGCTTCCTTGAACACTTCAATGAATCGGTGCCCAATGCGCCGTCGCTTCTCTTGGGGTTCCGTGATTCCCTCAAGGTCCTTGAGGAACGCCTTTGAAGCATCGACCACTCGGAGATCGACATCAAAATGGTCGCGGAAGGTGGTTTCAACCAGGTCGCGCTCATTTTTCCGCAAAAGCCCATTGTCCACAAAAATGCATGTGAGTTGGTTCCCGATGGCCTTGTGCAACAAGGCGGCGACCACCGAAGAATCCACCCCACCCGACAAACCGCAAATAACTCGAGCACCCTGCACTTTCGAGCGTACTTCGGCGGCTGCGGTTTCCACGAAATCACTCATTCGCCAGGTGCCCTGGCACCCGCAAATTTCGTACAGGAAATTTCGCAACATCTCGACCCCATGCGGCGTGTGGGTGACTTCGGGATGGAACTGGACGCCGTGGAGATTTCGACCGGAGTGTCGAACCGCGGCGAAAGGACAAGTTGGGGTTGCGGCCACGGTTTCAAAACCGTCGGGCAACTCAACAATTTGATCACCATGACTCATCCATACACTGGTGTCCGCAGGAATGCCGTGGAACATGCCCCCACGGCTCTGAACCGCCAACTTGGCCCGGCCGTATTCACGCTTGTCGGCAGGGACCACACGTCCCCCCAACAAACTGCACATCAACTGAAGTCCGTAACAGACACCAAGCACTGGAACACCCATGTCCAAAATTCTGGGATCACACGTGGGCGCGTTTTCACCATCCACACTGGATGGCCCCCCAGACAAAATGATGCCCTTGGGCCGAAGGGCTTGAAGCACCTCCATCGGGGTATCTGGCGCCAGCAAGATGCTGAATGCTCCAGCCTCACGCACTCGGCGGGCGATCAGTTGAACGAACTGGGATCCGAAATCCAGAATCGGAACGACTTCAACACCAGCAGGGACACGGGGGATGTTTGTGGGATCAGACACGGGTACTCCAGGGAAACGATCGTCTTGGAAGACCGCACAGGATACCCTCGAACGCATGACGACCCGCCTGGCCCTTGCCCGCTGCCAAAATCTGCCCGAATGGGAGGTGGATGATCAACCACTGCACACTGCTCTGCGCGAGCTTGGGGTCCATTTGGAGACCCCGAACTGGGAAGAAGAGGCGAATTGGGGTTCGTACGATCTTGTGGTCCCCCGCTTAACTTGGAACTACCAAGAACATCCCGACGCCTTCGGCAAGTGGATCGATGCCCGAGAACGCGATGGCAACCTATGCAATCCGGCCTCGACACTGCGTTGGAACATGCACAAAAGGTATCTGCGTGACTTGGCCAGACATGGGATTCCCACCATGCCGACCATCTGGGTGACCGCTCAGAACCTCCATGCCATTCAGGAGGCCGTCCACTTTGGACGAGACCAAGCTTTTTTGAAGCCAGCCATTGGCGCAACCGCCAGCGGCACGCTTCCATTTTCTGTACCCAGCGAAACTGGCTTGGCCCGGCAACACGCAGAATTCCTGCTTCAAACCTTTGACGAAGTGTTGCTCCAACCTTTTTGCCCCTCGGTGATGGTCGAAGGCGAATACTCCGTGCTCTTTTGGGGCGGAAAGCCGTCCCATGGCGTGCAGAAAATTCCTGTGCCGGGTGATTACCGGGTTCAGGATGATTTTGGCGCGAAAGACAAGCCTTGGCAGCCCCCTCCAGAGGTCTTGGACATCGCCCATCGAGCCGTTGCCGTCGCCCCTGGAGGATGGACCTACGCTCGGGTTGACCTGCTGCGAGACCCAGAACACGGGTGGTGTGTGATCGAATTGGAAATGCTCGAACCGAGTTTGTTCCTTCGGCACGCGTCCGCGGAGCAAATCACCCGGCTGGCTGATGTTCTGCTGTCGCAAGCACGCGGCTGAAAGCGAGCGCAACCTATACTTTTCCGACAGAGCCGCGTCGCCTCGTGGCCCGATGTGGAGTGCTCATGGGTCTCTTCTCTCGCCGTCCGAATTCAACCTCACCCACTGCTGTCAATACGGGGGGTGGTCTTGCCGGTGGTCCCTCAGAAAAATTGGTGGCCCAACACGGTCTTCGGATTTTGGAGGCGAGCCAGCGGCATCGAGGTGGGCTGCTGTCCAGTGGGTTGTGGCAAGACAAACTCATGCAGTGGACGCTGAAGGACGAAGCATTCAAGGTGCAATTGTTCCGATTCGTAGACGTCTTTCCACGACTGAATACGCCGGAGTCGGTACACGAACATCTCATGGACTATCTGACGCAGCCCGAAGTGAAGCTGCCTCCTTTTTTGGGCACCGCCGTTTCTGCAGGCGGGCTGGCCAAAGGTGTCTTTCGCAGCGCCGTGACGAGCCAAGTCGAGACCATGGGCAAACAATTCATTGCCGGAGTCGATGCGGAGAGCGCGAAGAAGAGTCTCAGCAAACTGTGGAAGCGTGGCATCGGTTTCTCGGTGGACCTTCTCGGCGAAGCATGTGTGCGTGATGCCGAAGCCGACGTCTATCTGCAGCGGTATCTTGACATGATCGAGGGTCTGGCCAGCATTGCTTCCACTTGGGAGCCCAACGACCGCTTGGACCGGGACCACATCGAGTCGGTGCCCCGCGCCAACGTATCGGTCAAAATCAGTTCTCTTTCGGCGACCCTTGACCCCATTGACACCGAAGGTTCGATCCGAGACTTGTTGTCCAGGATGCGACCCGTCCTGCAAGCGGCGGCCAAACACAACGTTCTTATCAACTTCGACATGGAGTCGCACGAATCCAAAGACCTGACGCTGGAATTGGTGCGTCGGGCTTGCGAGTTGGAAGACTTCCCTGCTGGCATGGCCATGCAGGCCTACCTCAGATCAGGACCCGACGACGCCCAAAGCATGATCGACTGGGCCAAAGCCACGGGTCGAAGGCTCACCGTGCGTCTGGTCAAAGGTGCTTATTGGGATTACGAAACCATCCACGCCGAAGAGATGGGCTGGCCCGTTCCCGTATGGAGCCGCAAGCAAGACAGTGACGCGTGCTTTGAACGGATGGCTTGGCGATTCCTCCAGTCCACCCCACGCTCCACCGACGAAGGCGGCATCAAACTGGCCTTGGGCTCTCACAACGCTCGATCCATCGGATTTGCCCTTGCTTCCTGCGAGCACCTGAGCCTTCCCGAGTCGGCTCTGGAACTGCAAATGCTCTACGGCATGGCCGATGAACTCAAGGCCGCCAGTGTGGAAGAAGGACTGCGACTTCGTGAGTACGTCCCCGTGGGTGAGATGATTCCCGGCATGGCCTACTTGGTGCGGAGGTTGCTGGAGAACACCTCCAACGAATCATGGTTGCTGGCCGCCGGTTCCGAAAAGCCCGATCCCAACAAGTTGCTGGCATCACCTCACGTCACCCACGCCCAGCCTGATCCTGGCGAATCTCTGCTGGAAAACGCTCCCGAACGACACCAGTTGACTCCAAGTGTCAAAGGGGTTGGCGATGACCGACCGTATGTGAACGAAGCTCCACGTGATTTCGCCCGCGATGCGGTCCGGACCGCTTTCCAAGGGGCTATCGACACCACAACCGTGCCCCATCAACCCGTGGACGCCACCAAAGAGGACGCCGAAAGAGCGCTTGCCGCCGCCCACAAGGCGTTCCCCGGCTGGCGAGACGAAGACCCAAGAGTTCGGGCGAAAGTCCTGACCCAAGCCGCCGCCCTCATGCGTGCTCGTCGGGACGAAATGACGGCCGTAATCGTCCATGAAAATGGCAAGGGTTGGCGGGATGCCGATGCGGAGACCTGTGAGGCCATCGACTTCTGCGAGTTTTACGCTCGCGAAGCCATTCGGTTGTTTGAAGAACAACGACTCGGCGAGTACGTCGGTGAACACAATGCGTTGATCCACGAAGGTCGCGGGCCCTGCGCCGTCATCGCACCGTGGAACTTCCCTTTGGCCATTTTGTGTGGCATGTCGGTCGCCGCTCTGGTGACAGGCAACCCCGTTCTCATGAAGCCAGCCGAGCAGACCACGGGGATCGCCAGAATTCTCTTCGACATCTTGCGTGAAGCTGGTGCCCCCACGGACGTGTTGCACTTTCTCCCAGGCCGCGGAGAGACGGTGGGAGTGCAACTGGTCAGCGACCCTCGTGTTGCATTGATTGCTTTCACGGGATCCAAAGCGGTTGGACTAAACATCATTGAAACCGCAGGATTGACCAGCGAAGCGCAAGACCAAGTGAAGAAAGTCGTCTGTGAAATGGGCGGCAAAAACGCCATCATCGTGGACGCCTCCGCGGACTTGGACGAGGCCGTTCTTGGTGTCCGAGCCAGTGCCTTTGGGTTCCAAGGCCAGAAATGCTCAGCATGTTCACGCTGCATCGTGGTTGATGAAACTTGGGATGAGTTTTTGGAACGCTTCATTGGCGCAACCGAAGCCCTCATCATTGGCGACCCTCGTACTCCAAGTACTGATATTGGTCCTGTCATCGACGAGGACGCAGCCGTCATGATTCGACAGCGGATCGACGCTGCCAAGCAAGAAGACCAATTGGTTCTTGGCATGGAACTTCCCGAGGAGGGTCTGATGCCAGGGCGGTCGTACATCGCGCCCCATGTCTTTGTGACGGTTGATCCAAAGTCCAAACTTATGCAAGAAGAGATTTTTGGCCCCGTCTTGGGACTGATCCGAGCCCGGGACTTCAAGCACGCGCTCGAGCTGGCCAACGACGGACGATATCGCCTGACTGGTGGCGTTTACAGCCGGAAGCCCGCTCACCTCACCCAAGCCCGCCGAGAATTCCGCGTTGGGAACCTCTACCTCAACCGAAGTATCACGGGGGCCATCGTGGGCCGACAGCCTTTCGGTGGGGCCGGCATGAGTGGCGTTGGATCCAAAGCGGGCGGTAGGGATTACCTGCTGCAGTTTGTGGAACCACGCGTGATCACAGAGAACACCATGCGTCGTGGCTTCGCTCCCGGCTTGGGCTAAAGCACTTCGAGCCTTCCAAGCAAAAGTAAAGATGTTGTTGCTCACCGCCATCTTGTGCCTCCCCCCCACGGCTGAATCCGCGGTCCCCGTCCATTCTCACAACGACTATTGGCGAAGCCGGCCTCTTGAAGAAGCCCTTGAAGCAGGCTGCCTGTCCATTGAAGCGGATGTATTGACACGAGGAGGAGAACTCCTGGTTGGCCACGGGCTTGGAGAAGTGACAGCCGAGCGAACCCTGACCTCGATGTACTTGTCGCCTCTGGCCGACATTGTTCGGTCGAGAGACCGCGTGTATCCCCAAGACAAACGTCCCTTGATTCTGCTGGTGGACCTCAAATCCGACTGGAACTCCAGCAAACCGGCCTTGGAAACCGTGCTTCAGAACTTCGCAGATATTTTGAAAGCACCGGCTGGCCTCCACCAAGGCGAAGGTGGTGTTTTGCTGGCAGTCTCCGGCTCAGGAGCCGACCAAAAAGAAGCCCCGTGCGGCGTTGACGGACGGGTCAAGGGACTTGGCAGCCAGCAATCCTTCTTTGAAAAACCGTTGATCAGCCAATCATTCCGCAGCCGCTTCCGATGGTCTGGGCTGGGAACACTGGCCCCCGAGCAGCAAACCAGACTTCGCTTCCTTTCCAAACAAGTCAAAGAGGAAGGTCGCCTGCTTCGGCTGTGGGCAACCCCGGATACGCCGGAAGCTTGGAAGACTCTGCTTGATTGTGATGTAGGCCTCATCAACACCGACCAACCCACCAAAGCGGCAAAATTTGTGCGAGAGCTCTTGCCCCGCCTGCAAGAAGCGTCCGGTAAGAGCGGGCTTCAAGCCCCCCCCGACTCCAATTCAGACCCATCGATCTGAAGCGTCGATATACCTGTTCGGGGCGAATTTGGTGAATTTTTCGCTCCAACTCTTTGTCCTCGGCCATGGTCGGCTGTCTGGAGTTGCTTTATGCGTCTTACAAATCAACAACGTGCATTCACAATCATTGAGTTGCTGGTGGTTATCGCGGTCATTGGTGTGCTTTCGGCGATCTTGCTTCCGGCAATAGGGACCGCGCGGAACAACGCCAAAACCACAACTGCGAGTTCAAACTTGCGGCAAATTGGTACCGCCGTTGCCAAGTATCAGAACCAAAACAAAGACCGGTTCATCGACAACAAGTACAACCTTGGTCGTTGGCTCGCGCCGCAAACCAACGCCGCTCCCGAATCACTCAATTGCAGCAAACCTTGGGACTATAAATCAGCACCAGGACCTTCCTATTGGGGACTGCCCTTGGCTGAGTTCACAGGCATTGGCAAAGAAGCATGGCATGACCCAATGACCAAATATGCCGATGTTGACACCGCAGACATTCCGAGAGACTTTCCCGACAACAACTTCAATGGCTCTCCGGCCGAACCCAACCCTTGTATCGACAAGTGGTACTTGTCTTTCGGGCTGAACGCAGTCAACAAAAATACTCCTTTCAACGCACCTCCACGAGGGTGGTATGACGATTCCAGTGGTCGCCGCATCTGCCTCTTCTACAGGAGTGGTGCCCGAGCCGGCCAAGGTCGGGCCTTAAGTGGACTCAAGCACCCCGACAAAGCCTTGGTTTGCCAGTCGCATCTCGAAGCAAGAATTGAAGGTTCCGGAGACCACTGCTGGGATGCCAATGGAGACGGACAGATCAACGGTGCAGACATGCCCGAATGGAGCCAGCACTGGAAAGAATGCTTCCGTCATGTGGGAGATCGCACGGTCACCCTCTGGGTTGATGGTCATACAGACGCCATCGCTCGAAGCGATTGGCGAGAGGATTTTTACTTCGGAGTGCCAGCACCCGAGGAATTTGCCAACCCTTAAATTAAATCTGATTCAAATTGCGACGCCTCTCAGACCCGCGGTCTCCTCGACGGCGGGTCTTTTCATTGAAGCGATAACAGAGGAAAATAAATTTGCAATTGGTGGAGGACGCCGGCCTAGCTGCAACTCACTTGGTGGAACGCCCACTCTTTAGGACGCCGTTATGGATTCGATCTACCGCACTCAGACAAGACGCGGTTGAGAGCCTCTTCAGACCGATTTGAAATCGAACCGCTTTCAACAAGTGAGCCATCGACCCAAGATTGGAAATTACGGCATTGGTAGCAAATCAGAAAATCCTTCACTGCATTTTCATTTTGGACGCGGAGGGCATGCCGAGGTTGGAAACAATCCACCGGGACACCGGCGTGACCCTGGGCAATATCTGAGTTGATCGTTCTGAGGACCTCAATTGAGGATGGACCTTGATCCAAAGGGCACACCTGCAAGATGGTCCAACCTTGCATTACTTCCTCTTCAACCAAATTCTCCATATTTGGATAAGTATCACCGTCCAGAGCAAAGACCGTGATCTGGACTGAAGTTGCATCTTCAATCTCCAGCGAAGCGAGAGGCGGGATCGACGCAGCAGAAGCGCAGCCCGCCAACATGATGACCGCCATCGCAGCCATGGTGCCATTTTCAACCAGCGTGACCTTGGTCATTGGAAGATTCAATGCAGTCCCTAAGCAAGCACACCGAATGGTTCGCTTCTGCAGAAGAGTTTGAAAAACACCCACCCCACCAACGGACATCAAAATAAGGGTGATGACGTTCGTAGCGAATGGTTGCCAAGTCATCATGTAAGCGACGCCGAGCATCAATTCGATGTATGGATAGATCCAAGACCACCCAGGTATGGCTTTGGCCAAAGGGTCGTACATCCTGAAGGCAGAGGCAAATCCACGGAGGTCTAAAAATTTAAAGAACGAGAACACCAGAAAAAATCCCGCCATGAAGTGACGCATCATGCTTTCCATAGACCACTGGGAACTGGACCAAGCAATGAGCAGGGTGACCGTGAAGATGTACCCAACAATCAAGAACAATGGGAACAGGCTTTGAGACGGTTCCTCTCTTGGGATGGAGTCAGATTCACCAACAGTCAAAGGGTGACCACCAATTGGAGCGGATGGATCTCCATACGCTTTCATCTCATCCAAAGCGAATTTTCCGACTTGAGAAAGGGCCAAACGCACCTTAGTTTCATCGAGGACCATTGCGGCGGAGACAACCGCAAGATCACGCTGATGGTCCACCTCGACCGCCTTGATTGATTCAAGGGATGAGAGCGCACCATGCACTTTGGCAGAGCAAGCGCCGCAGCGCATACCGCTGATGGAGAGGAGATATCTAGGCACGGAAAGATCCTCAGTGGAAGGAGAAAAGTAGTTTCAAATCGACCCAGAGGTCGTCAGGCCGAAAAGATACCCAAAGGGGAGATTCTGTATTTCACAGGAACGCTCGAAAACGTGCCTGAGTGCATTCAGAGGCATTTCTGCGTTGACGGAGCTCTGCCCGAGTTGGTCCAAGAACTTGGTGGGTTCAGGTGCTGTCGATTTCAGCGATCTTCTCAAGGTCCTGTCCAGCTTCGGGGCCAGCCCTTCAGGACCAATCCCGCCGCGCGCAAGTTAATTTTGACGGTGCGTCCGAATGGGGCCTAGCGTTAACCATTACGCCGTAAAAGTCACGGCCAAACAACTTTTGTCCCTGCCGAGGCATCACCATGTTCAGTACCCTGCTTGCTTCACTCGCCTTTAACGCCGCCGAACCAGCTGCACCTCAAAGCACGTCTTCCATTGCCGAGGTTGCGATCGCTTCCAAGCGTCTCGACACGTTGGTCACCGCGGTCAAGGCCGCCGGTTTGGTGGATGCTTTGGCTGGTAATGGCCCGTTCACGGTCTTTGCACCGACCGACGCCGCATTTGCCCGCTTGGGTGATGAAGCCTTGCAGTCTCTGCTCCAACCTGAAGCCAAACCGGTGTTGACCCGGATTCTGACCCACCATGTGGTTGCCGGCCGTTTTGACGCAAACCGTATTCTTTCCGGTGAGACCTCATTGAAAACTCTCGCGGGAACAACACTGGAGATTGATCTGGTCCGTGGCCGGGTCTTTGTGGGAGAAGACGTGGTGGTCGAAACGACAGACGTGATTGCTTCAAACGGCGTAGTGCATTTGATCGATCGCGTATTAATGCCACCTCCAGTGCCCATGTCGCCGTGCCAAGCATTCTTGGAGCGTGCACTCCGCCGCGGCGTCCCCCTCTACAACGATGGTGATCCCATCGGCTGTGCCGCGGTATACGCCACCGCTCTGGATGCCGTACTAAACACAGGCAACTGGGGCATT
>Ga0160422_10001050_pt1 | contig 17090 bp, 15 predicted proteins | sample Fk160mmetaG_FD_108192 | JGI IMG/M metagenome (GOLD analysis project Ga0160422, IMG submission 108192) | Marine microbial communities from the Central Pacific Ocean - Fk160115 60m metaG | ecosystem: Environmental > Aquatic > Marine > Oceanic > Photic zone | place: The Central Pacific Ocean... | reverse complement strand
GACCTTGAGCTGTCCCATCGTATTTCGCCCGATGACTTCCCCGCAATCGAAGCGGAAATGAAAAAGGTGGTGAAGGAGAATCAGGTGTTTGAGCGAGAAGTGATCAGCCGCGAAGAGGCAATGGAGTTGGCTCAGAAGGGGCGGCTCGCGGCATTGGAGGACAGGGACACGCCGTCTGTATTCAAGGTGGATCTGCTGGAGGGTATTCCAGAGGGAGAAGAGATCTCGCTGTTTAAAAATGGCGAATTCTGGGACCTGTGCGCTGGGCCACACGTTGGCCGAACAGGCAACTGCAAGGCCTTCAAATTGATGAGCGTGGCGAGTGCCTTCTACAAGGGGGACTCAAACAATCAGCAGCTCCAACGCATTTACGGAACCTGTTTTAAGAATAAGACACTACTGACTGAGCATCTTGAGCGTCTGGAGGAAGCGAAAAAGCGGGATCACAGACGCCTTGGCAGGGAGCTAGGACTTTTTCATTTCGATGAGATGGTTGGCCAGGGGCTTCCGCTGTGGAAGCCCAAAGGGGCTATTATCCGCCGTCAGCTACAGGATTTTATTACAGGGGAGCTTGATAAGCAGGGATACTCTCAGGTTTTCACACCGCATATAGGCAAGCTTGACCTTTACAGGACCAGTGGACACTTCCCCTACTATGAGGAGAGCCAATACCCCCCTTTTGCAGAGCGCGAAGCTCTTAAAAAGCTCTCTGAGGACCAGAGTAGTTGTGGGGAGCTCATGAATTTGCTTCGGACGGGTGACGTGGAGGGCTTCATGTTGAAGCCGATGAATTGTCCTCATCATATTCGGATCTTTGCCAGTGATCACCACAGCTATCGTGACTTGCCTGTCCGCCTCGCGGAATTCGGAACAGTGTATCGTTGGGAGCAAAGTGGGGAGCTAGGAGGAATTACAAGGACTCGTTCCTTCACCCAGGACGACGCCCATCTTTTTTGTACACCGGAACAACTTGGTCCTGAGATCCAAGGGTGCCTTGGTTTAGTGAAGAAGGTCTTCAGTGCTCTCGGAATGTCTGACTATACGGTCCGGCTCTCTTTGCGGGATCCAGATTCCTCTAAATATGTCGGAGATCCAGCCAATTGGGATAAGGCGGAGGAAGCATTGCGTGAGGCGGTAGAGACTCTCGGGGTAGATTTTACGGAGGAACCTGGAGAGGCTGCCTTTTATGGGCCCAAAATTGATTTCGTTGTGAAAGACGTGATCGGGCGAGAGTGGCAGCTCGGAACAGTGCAGGTGGATTATAATTTGCCCGAGCGTTTCGATCTTAGCTACATAGGTTCCGATAATAAGCCTCACAGGCCAGTGATGATTCACCGAGCTCCATTTGGTTCTTTAGAGCGTTTCGTAGGTCTTCTCATCGAACATTTTGAAGGGAAATTCCCGGTCTGGCTCGCTCCTGAGCAAGTAAGGGTCCTGTCTATCTCCGAGAAGCATAATTCCTACGCGAAAGAGGTCGCACAAAAGCTTGCAGATACGGGGGTTAGAGCTTCCAGTGATCTCACGGGGGATAAGATCGGTGCCAAGATTCGTCTTGCGAGGCTTGATCGCATACCCTATATGCTCGTTACTGGCGCGCGCGAAGAAGAGTCACATAGTGTGAGCGTGCGTCACCGGGATCGTGAAGATCTTGGGACTCTGACTCTTAATGACTTTGTAGGCCAAGTATGCGAAGAAATTCGAAACCGCTCATTATGAGTGGATCTGAAAATTGTTGCTTTCAATGAGACTGCAACACGTTCAATCAACCTTGGCAGAGCGCTGCGGCGTTTCAATTTGCGGATAACTCCGCGCCTTCAACAACACACGAGATACTATCGCTAAGAAAAAGAAGAAGAGGTTTCGCCCGCGTCGGGACATGACTCGGGTAAACGAACGAATCAGGGCCCCAAGGGTGAGAGTGGTATCGGGCAAGGGTGAGCAACTGGGTGTCATGGATACCCGGGAAGCCGTCCAAAAGGCTAAGGCGATCGGGTTTGATCTGGTCGAGGTTGCCTCCAATGCGGACCCTCCGGTTTGCCGGGTAGTCGATTACGGAAAATGGAAATACGAGCAGTCAAAGCTTAAAAAGACCAGCAGGAGCAAGTCCGTTACGAGGCTGAAGGAGGTAAAATTCCGGGTGCGCACCGAGCAGCACGATTATAATATCAAGCTAGGTCGAATTGAGTCCTTCCTCGATGAAGGCCATAAGGTCCGGGTTCAGTTGCAGTTCAGGGGTCGAGAAAACGCACACCGAGAGCTGGGATTTGAAAAGCTCGAGAGAGTCAAGGAAGACTTGAAGACGATGGGAAATGTCGATCAGGAGCCCAAACTGGTCGGAAGAAATGTCGTCATGGTCCTTTCGCCTCTTCCGGAGAGCCAGCGAGAACGGAAGTTCAAGCTGAGTCATGGTGATCTGATTGAAGAGGATGACTTTGAAGAGGATGACTTCGATGAGGCAGGGGAGCAAGATTCTGAGGGGGAAGAAGAGCGGGATTCTGAAGAGGAACAAGATCTGAAATAGGATTCGGTGTTGCGCTTTTTGTAGAGATGGATCAATGCCTGTTTCTTTTCGATATTGATGGCACTCTGATCGATGCGGGCGGTGCAGGGGTAGAAGCAATCCGACTGGCAGTTCGGGATCTGTATGGTGATGAAATAGCCGTGCCTGAGCTTGATGTTCGAGGAACTACTGATGCAGCTTTAGCGCGAAAACTTCTGCCTGCGATGGGCGCGGAGGTTACTGCCGGTAGCATCGCCCAGCTTTATGAGGCCTATCTGATTCGACTACGTGAGGAGTTTCAGAAAGTGAATCGAGGGGCGGGAATTCTCCCGGGCGTCCGTGAGCTTCTTGATGCCTTGAAGGCGAAAGGAGTCGTTATGGGATTGCTTACGGGGAATCTAGAGGCTGGAGCGTGGATCAAGTTGGAAAGATTCGGGTTGGATCAGTACTTCTCCTTTGGAGCGTTTGGTGATGAGCACCCAGAGCGAGATAAGCTCGGGCCTGAAGCTCTTGCCGAGGCGGAACGGGTGCATCAACGCGGATTCAATCCGACGGCAACAGTGGTCGTCGGGGACACTCCGCGTGATATCTCCTGTGGCCGAGTGATAGGGTCCCCTACTGTTGCGGTCGCAACAGGTGCTTATTCCCTAGAAGAGTTGTCCAAACACAACCCTACTCTGGCTTTAAAATCGCTGCAGGAATCAGGAGCTATTCTTGACCTGCTGTCGAAATTGTCTGGCAAGAAATTTTCAGATTCAGAGGGCAGGAACTAAACTGTTTGAACCTCGGGGGCTAAGACGATGTCACAGCAACTTTATCATTTGCTCTCCGGGGCATGGCCTCTGGTGGCTGAGAGCAGGCAGTTGAGCGGCATTGCTCCAGCAAGGATGGATGCATTATGGTCGACCGGGTGGCGTCATTTTGGATGTGATTTCTTCAGGGCGAGCCTTATGAGCGATGGAGGCTGCTTAAAAAGGCAAATTCCGTTGAGGGTCAGGGTGGGGCCTTTCAGTCAATCCCGGAGTCAAAGGAGAACCTGTAAAAAGAACGAAGACCTTAGGATTATATGCCGGGAGGCATCTCCGGGAAGTGCGGAACAGCACCTGTTTGATATCCACAAGGGTCGCTTCGGAGAAAACGTTCCTAATCGGCTGGAAGATTTCCTTGGGGCAAGTCCCGAAGAATATCCCTGTGACTATCGGCAGTTCAGTGTTTATCACGATAGTCAGCTCATCGCGGTCAGCTTCATGGCGGTGGGCAGCAGGGCATGCTCCAGCATTTACGCAGCATTTGACCCAGCGTTTTCCCGTCGGCGCCTGGGGGTGTATACCATGCTGGCGGAGTTGGAATTTGCGAGGAAGCAGGAGCTGGATTTTTACTATCTTGGCTACGCCACAATCGAATCAAGTTGCTATGACTACAAAATGCAATTCAGGTCATTGGAGTATTACGACTGGGAGGGGCGATGGTTAGCAGGCAGAGATTTGGTGAGGGTGGGTCAGGATTGACCCCTACGTCGGTCTGCGGGTTGCATTTTTCAACGAATTCATTTACCTCCTGGCCCGATGCAGAGATTTGATCGAAGGACATTGCTGCGGGATTCATCTCTGGCAAGTGCTTCGCTCCTCCTTCCTAAGAGGGCTCATGGGCGTCGGGAGGCAAGGTCAGTCAAAACCATCTCCATCTTCCATACAACGGACCTCCATGGTCATATTCGTCCAACTCAGACTTATGGAGGCATAGCGAATGTCGGTGGGCTTGCCCGGTGTGCGGCACAGATCCGAAAATGGCGAAAGAGTAATCCCCATTCCCTACTCGTTGATGTGGGAGACGTGTATCAGGGAACTGCCGTGGGTTGGATGACTCGGGGGCGTCTCATGATCGATCTTTTCAATAAACTGCAATATGATGCATGGGTGTTGGGGAACCATGAGTTTGATTGGGGACCCGAGGTTGTGCTTGATGCGGTAAGTCGCTCGACGATGCCTGTTCTGTCCGCAAATCTTAAAATCGAGGGAAAACGGGCAGGGACTCTGGACGACCCCGCTCACCCATTGTCCCGGATTGTCCCTCATATGGTTAAAACGGTTGGTGGTTTCCGAATTGGATTGATCGGGCTGATTACCCCGGGCCTTTCCTACTGGTTGCGTCCCGAGCTCTTGATGGGATATGAAGCCATGGATCCTGTTGCGACCTTGCAAGAAAGCATCAGATACCTCAGGGAGGAAGCCAAGGTAGACGCAATAGTCGTTTGTGGCCACATGGGACTCAAAGAGGTTGATGATTTCGCGAATCCTGTCCGTGCGCTGCTTGAATTGGAGGATGGACCTGACGTTTACATTGCGGGACACACCCATCGAGACCATCCCAGCCAATTGGAAAATAAGACTCTCTACACGCAGGCGGACTACTTTGGTATCCATTGTGGCAGGGTCGATCTTTCTTTCGACATGGAGAACCGACGGATCATTGAAAAGAGGGCGCAGTCGATTCTGATGGACGAACGTATACCAGAGGATCCTCTTGTTCTGGAGGCGGCTTCTGACAATCTGAAAGATGCAGCCGGATATCTTTCGAGTGAGATTGGAGAGCTGAATATTGGACTATCCGGAAAACGGGACGGGCCAGCCATACCAAGCTCGTTACAGGCTCTTATTTCATCTGCTGCGATTCATGCGGCCAGAAAAGAAGGAATTCAGGTTGACGGTGTTTTTCATGGAACTTTTGGTGGAGGCAACTTGCAACCCGGCAGGAAGACAATCGCGGATGCCTGGGAAATCCTTCCCTACGATAATCGACTTCTCGTGCTGAAGCTCACTCGGGAGGAGTTGGTAGGAGTAATAAATGAGGCAATGGAGGCAGGCGGTGACCGGGCCCTTTTTGGGTTTGAGGTCGAGCTGGCTAACGCGGAGGCACCCAAGGGAGAAACTGGGAGAAGAAGGTTTGTGCGGGGGCTGCGATCGTTGAGAAGGTCTACCCCTTCGTCTCCGGGCCACCGTTATTCCATCGTTTTCAATTCCTATGATGCTCAATCGGGAGGGAAGAAGCTCATGCGCTTGCGCGCTCTTTCCCAGAATCCTGAGTGCAAGCCCAGACTCCTCCAGCCGAATAGCCGTCAAGCGCTGATTGACTTCTTTGCGGAGATTGGTTCTGTGACTGCTGAAGCAATCTCTCCACGTCCGGTATTGCTTGAAGATAAAGAATAATATGCCCTGCGGCCCTAAAGAGCGTTCGCTGCAGAGCGAAGAAGTCTTTCGGTCGTTTCCCAGTCGATACAGCTATCTGTGATAGACTGACCATAGGTTAGATCTGCAATCGGTCTTGGAAAGGACTGATTTCCGGCCACTAAATTACTCTCCAGCATAGCCCCCGCAATCCCGGCATTTCCCTCGGCTCTCTGGCGAACTATCTCTTCAAAAACAGCAGGCATTTTTTGGTGATCCTTTGCACAGTTGGCGTGGGAGGCATCGATCATCAGGGAGGGGTGAAAGCCAGCCTGTTCAATATGAGTTAGTGCTGATCGCACACTGTCCTGATGGTAATTAGGACCGTTTTCACCACCGCGAAGGATGACGTGGCAGTCGGGGTTTCCTGATGTTGAAACCGCAGAAGCGATGCCCTCTTCAGAAACGCCCAGAAATGTTTGTGGCTTGGTCGCTGCGCCGATGGCATTGATAGCAGCATTAAGGTCACCACTTATCGTGTTCTTGAATCCAATCGGCATGGAGAGGCCCGAGGCCATCTGACGATGCGTTTGACTCTCACTTGTTCTTGCCCCGATAGCCGACCAGCTGATCAGGTCGGCAATGTATTGAGGAGTGATCGGATCCAGAAGCTCGGTCGCAGTCGGGATCTCCCGGGCGATTACTTCATGGAGGAACTCACGGGCAAGGGTGAGACCTCGCGGGATGTTATCCGTTCCGTCGAGGTCCGGGTCCATGATCAACCCCTTCCAGCCAATTGTGGTTCGTGGCTTTTCGAAGTAGACTCTCATGACAAGGTAGAGGCGGTCTTTCAGCTCGTGAGCCAGTGTGCGAAAGCGTTCAGCATATTCGAGGCCGGCCTGAGTATCATGAATAGAGCAAGGTCCTGCGATAACCAGAAGGCGCTGATCCTGTCCGCTGAGAATATCGCGAATAGTTTTTCGGCTTTGCGCGACGAAGATTGCCTGTTGCTTGTCACGGGGAATCTCCGACAGGACCAAAGCTGGTGACGGCAGCGGAATATTCCGGACGACGTGAAGATCAGCGACTTGTGGATTTGGGCTCATGTAGAAGAGACTTCGCCGAGGCAGCGGGCGTGGAAACGTCGGCCGCCCTTGAGGAAAAGAGCCCCAGCGAACCCGCAAGTCCACGAAAAAAAGAGGAAAGAGGCAGGGCGCTCAAACTCCGCTCTGGAGTAAATCACTTTTCCCTTCCGTGCCACGGGCGGCCTTCTACTCTCTCGTCCATGCCGACAAATTCTGAGACGCTGCTAAAACAGTTCACGGAAGCCCACGGGCCACCAGGATTCGAAAGCGAAGTCCGCGCCCTGTTTGTTGAGCAGCTTGAAGGGTTGGGCCAGTTTTCCTCTGACCGGACGGGATCTGTGGTATGTGACATGGGAGGAGAAGGGCCTCGAGTCTTGCTCGAGGCTCATATGGACGAAGTTGGGTTTCGGGTGCAATCAATCACCCCCGGAGGGTTTCTCAAGATGATTGCGGTAGGAGGCTGGTGGTCCCATGTTGTGCTGGCTCAGCAGTTGGTGGTGAAAACAAGGAGTGGTGAAAAAATTGTAGGGGTTGTGGGATCGAAACCTCCCCATTTTCTCCCTCAGGCGGAACGAGGGAAGGTGATGCCACTCGAAAGCATGTTTGTTGATATTGGGGCGACTTCAAAAGAAGAGGTTGAAGACATGGGTATTCAACTTGGGGATCCAATTGCTCCAAGAACGAATTTTGAACCTATGGGCCGTAAAGGGCGTTTTGTCGCCAAGGCTTTTGATAATCGGGTTGGCATGTCTGCAGTGGTAGAGGCCGGTCAGCAATTGGCATCAGAGAAAAGTGGTAACCGGGTTTTGCTTGCCGGGAGCGTCCAAGAAGAGCTGGGTTTACGTGGAGCCAAAACTCTGGCCCGCCACGCCCGACCTGATGTTGCGATTATTCTGGAAGGCACTCCTGCCGACGATACTCCCGGATTCCAGAAGGATGAATCGCAAGCGACCGTCGAAGCTGGGGTGCAGATTAGAATGCACGATCCCACCGCAGTGATGAATCCAAGGCTGGCCGATCTTGCGATCACAACCGCGCAGGAGGAAAATATTCCATTTCAGCGCGCTGTCCGTAGAGGTGGGGGGACGGACGCAGGTGAAATGCATCTGTCCGGAGAAGGGGTGCCAAGTGTGGTGCTGGGAGTTCCCGCTCGCTACATCCATTCACATAACAGCATCATCGATATCGCGGACTATAGAGCCATGGTAGACCTGAGTGTGGCACTTATCCGGCGGTTGGGCCCGGGGGAGGTTTCTGACCTCGTAAAATATCTCTAGCCGTGACAAGCAAAGCGCATATAGACCTCCAATTTCTTCCCAATAGTTCATGAGCTTTCCGGGGGGCATGGAAACGCTGGGTGTCTGGGTGCACAATCTCAAGCCGGAGCTTTTTGAGATTTCAGATAAGTTCGCGCTAAGGTGGTACGGATTGGCTTATCTGCTGGGATTTGTGGCAGGCTATTTTGGCTTGCGATGGCTTGCTCACCGAAAACTCTGGGTGGTTGGCCCTGAAAAAGTAGCTGACTTTATCGCTTATGCGGCCCTCTTCGGAGTCTTTCTCGGAGGGCGACTTGGCTATGTTGCCTTTTACATGATTCCCGAAAGCGGGGTTCACTACGTGCTGGAGAATCCCCTCGTGATGTTGCAGGTCTGGAAAGGAGGGATGTCCAGTCATGGAGGAATTCTCGGCCTTACTATTTTTACCTATTTCTATGCCCGTCGTGCTAGATGCTCATGGACTGGAGTGGGTGACGGTCTTGTGATTTTTGCTCCTCTGGGAATCTTTTTTGGCCGCCTTGCCAACTTCATAAATGGGGAGCTTTATGGGAGAGTGACGGGTGCAGCGGTAGGGATGAAATTCCCAAAGGAGCTTCTTGGACGAGAAGAGGATTTTCATGCTGCGATGAAACATGCAGTTGAGGTGGATCCTGAAAAACTTGACGGGATCTGGGATCGTTACCTCTCAAGCCCGTCGACCGGACAAGGGCAGCTCCTCGAGGGAGTTCTTGAAGCTGGTCGGGCAAACCCGGCAATTATTGATGCCATTGCGGGCTATGTGCAAGTTCGCCACCCATCCCAACTCTATCAGGCTCTGCTTGAGGGGTTTTTGCTCTTCCTTATTTTGCTTCTCCTCCGACTGCGACTTCCTCAAATTGGCCATGGGGTAATTACGGGTAGCTTTTTTATTCTTTACGCTACCTTCCGAATCATTGCGGAACAATTTCGCGAGCCAGATTCAGCATGGGTGATTCAGGATATTCTGACTAAGGGTCAATTTTACTCCATCTTCATGTATGTGATAGGAGTAGCTTTCTTGGTGGCAGGCTTGAAAGGGAAAACAGGATCTCTGACAGACCAAGCCTCCGTAACGTGAACAGGAAGCTCGAATTACCGGGGAATCCTTAGGATTTGGCCGATTTTGATCAGGGAGCCGCTGATGCCGTTGGCCCTTTGAATGGCACCCACGGAAGTGCCGTAGCGGCGGCCAAGAGAATAGAGGGTGTCGCCCTTGACTACAGTATGGCGTGTTGTCGGTTTTGGCTTTGCGGCCGGTGGGACGACCGGTTTCGGAGTGGCAGGTCTGGGCCGAGGGGGGCTGGATGCTACTGGTGGCTTTGATTCAGTCTTTTGCCTTGATGCTACGACAGGACCTGGTTTCGGTGCTGGCCGGGATGAGACGGGAGGTGATGGCGTCGTAACGGGTTTCCTAGTGGGAATGTTGCTGGCAATGCTCTGCCGGGCCCAATTTCGCTGTCTTGCTGGCTTATCAGCCCACGCCTCTACGTAGTTGCCATTTTTATCGAACGGGCCGTATCCTGGATTGTAGGCGGTAGTAGAGGGCAGGAGAGGTTTTGTGGTCTCCCTGCTTGCTCCGCCGCACCCGTTGAGTACCAGGGCAACCGGTAGAGCGATGAGAAGAACTAATGGTGTGTGAACAGGCAACAGGCACTTCATCTGTTAAGGGGGTAGCAGCTGGGGGTTGGAAAAGTTTTCGCGAATGATGACAGATTCTGGGCTTACCCTAAGCGAGGTCTGCCTTCCACCGTTGAATTTCTCCAAGCACGTTTTCAATAGATGGAGATCCTTGGTTAGAGCGTGCTCTCAGTGCCCTTTCAAGGTCGAAAACACCACCTGCATCGTTCCCGAATTGGTCAGAAATAAGACTGAGATCCAGAGCATCAAGCGTGGTGTTTTTCTCCTCTGCGGATGCTACTGCCTTACCTACAAGTTCATGAGCGTTGCGAAATGGAACGCCTTTTCTGACAAGGTAGTCGGCGAGATCAGTAGCAAGTAGTAGTGGGTCTTGGGCCGCTTCGCGGCAATTCTCGATTTGAAGATCCATCGAGGAGACCATCTCAGCATTGACTTCAAGAGCCAGAGTGAGCGTCTCGACGGAGTCAAAGAGAGGTTCCTTATCCTCCTGCAGGTCCCGGTTGTAAGTGAGGGGTAAGCCCTTCAGTGCGGTCAGAAGTGCAACAAGGTTGCCAACCAGCCGGCCGGTTTTTCCTCGAGTGAGTTCGCAAACATCCGGATTCTTTTTCTGGGGCATCAGAGAGGACCCAGTGGTATGTCTGTCGCTCAGTGTCGCAAATCCGAATTCCGTGCTGCACCAGAGGATAAGGTCCTCACTGAAGCGCGAGAGGTGAGCCCCGAGGAGAGAGAGAACAAAAAGAAATTCAGCAATGTAATCGCGATCTGCGATTGCATCCATCGAATTAGTGGTGACCCCGTCGAACCCCAGTTCGTGGGCGATGGCGTTCCTATCAAGATTAATGGTCGAGCCAGCCAGGGCGCCTGAGCCGAGAGGGCAGACATTGAGGCGTTTGCGGCAGTCAGTGAGGCGCTGCTTATCTCTTTCCAACATCTCTACATAGGCGAGAAGGTGATGTCCTGCCGTCACAGGTTGCCCACGTTGAAGATGGGTATAGCCAGGCAGGATCGTAGCGGCGTGCTTCTCTGACTGTTTCAAAAGGGTCTTCTGCAGACCAGTGCTCAATGATACGATTGTGTCGATAGCGGAGCGGCAGTAGAGTCTCGTGTCCGTCGCAACTTGATCGTTCCGGCTGCGTGCGGTGTGTAGTTTGGATCCGGCTTCTCCGATTTTTCGTGTCAGAGCGGCCTCAATATTCATATGGATGTCCTCGAGTTCACTGGAGAACTCGAACTCGCCGGCTTCAATTTCCCTTTGAATCTCCCTCAACCCGCTTTCAATCCGGGCGAACTCTTCCTCGGTGAGGAGATTAGCATTCATCTGTGCCCGCGCGTGCGCGATGGAGCCCGCTACGTCATGCGGGAAAAGCCGCCAATCGTAGGAGACAGACTCTCCATAACGTTGTACCAGATCGGCAGTTTGGTGTGTGAAGCGTCCCTTCCACATGAGCGGAGCTTCTGGTTTAGGATACAAACTTGCAAGCCTAGCAGCGAGTATTGCGGTAAATCTTCCCCGTTTAAGATACACGCGGGACCACAGGTCAAGTTGCGACAAAAGCCGGACCTGCTAGAATTGGCGTCCTAGACGTCGATGAAGTCGCTGTCACTGGACTTTTGCCCGGGACCACTCTGCTGCGGACCAGAAGGAATGATTTGAATTCGTTTTTGCAGGTAAGTGCTCAAACGCTCGCGAATTGCCGCACGGGTCGGAGCAAAAAGAAGAAGAAAACCCGCGGTGTCGGTCAGAAAACCCGGGGTGAGAAGAACAGCGCCGGCAAGGAGGATCAGTAGGCCATCGAGGGCTTCGCGATGAGGAAGCTTTCCCCCCGCGAGGGCATTCCGGAAGTTTGAAAGAGCCCTTGACCCTTGTGTCCGGGTTAGAATCGCTCCGATGAATGCCGTCAGGAGGATGATGGCAAGTGTGGCTTCGAATCCAATTTTACTCCCGATCCGAAGAAGGAGCGACAGCTCCAAGATAGGCACGAGAATAAAGATCGTTAAAAGCTTAAGGAACATGACGATTCTCAGGACAGAATTGTAGACGGCTCTTGGCCGTTGGTCAAATTTGGCAGGGTCTTTGTGGATCGTGCAGGATCGTCACGTCGTCATCCCTCAGGGGATCTCAATGAGAGCCTTGACGGTGCCTCGTCCGGTGTCGGTGAAAGCGGCGAAATCAGCAGGAACATCCTCGAAGTTGAGACGGTCAGTAATCCAAATATCCGTGTTGATGTCGCCTGAAGCGATGAGGTCGATGATCTTGCCAAAATCCTCTGGAAGGGCATTTCTGCTGGCAAGGAGGGTCAGCTCCCGTCGATGAAAAACCGGAGCATGCGGAAATGAAAGATTCTCCGTGGTGATGCCTACGTAAATGACGCGACCCGTGAAGGCCGCATAATCGAAGCAGCTCGACATCGAGTGGACACTTCCAGTGGCATCGATGACGATGTTGGCAAGCTCTCCATCGGTGATCTCTTGAAGTTCTGAAAGGGGATCTCCATTTGGCTTGAAAAGGATCGTATGGTCTACGCCGAGGTGATCCCGGCAGAATTCAAGGCGACTTTCTACCATGTCCATCACGATGACATTGAGATCTTTAAGGCGTAAGAATTCGAGGGCGGCCAGACCGATGGGCCCTGCGCCAATGACGAGGACGGTTTCTTTTGATTGGGGATTAGCCCGGACGACCGAGTGATATCCAATAGCGAGGGTCTCAACCAGCGCGAGCTGGTCGTAGGAAAGATCGTTTCCGGGGTGGAGCTTTCGGGCAGGGCAGATCCACTGGGGACGCAGGCCCCCATCAGAGTGGACACCGAGGACTTGAACTCCCGGGCAGCAGTTGCTGTTGCCCTTGTTACTTGTGGTTGAGTAAGGGTCGTTGACGTAGGGCTCAAGAGAGCACTTATCCCCAATCTGAAGATGACTTACGCCTTCCCCCAAGGCGAGGACTTCTAATCCCAGTTCATGCCCGGGAATTCGAGGGTAAGAAAAGAAGGGCATTTTCCCGAGGTAACCTGAGAGATCGGTTCCGCAAATCCCCATTCGATGTGTGCGCACGAGGGCTTCTCCCGGGCCGGGCGCTGGTGGCTCTGGGAGGTCGATCATGGTGATCACCTCAGGCTGGGTAAATTCGATAGCTTTCATTAATTTGATTTGGCGCAGGAGAGAGAAGTGTTGCGTTGAATCCTCAGCTGAATTCCTCGGTTCAATCGGAGCTTCTGGTCAATCCATGGTGCGGGATCGTCTCCGCTAGACGGATTCTAAAATGACGTTGCCATAGGCAGTAGGGTCGCCCGTGCGAATCAATCCAACAGCTCCCGGGACACGGGTCTTGAATTCCAGATGCGGCTCCCGAATGACCCGGGCCTCCGAGAACGAGGCAAAGCACTGATCGAAAGCGGCGATTGTTTCCTTCGGGTTTGTGGCGAGGAATTCTTCGGCCTGCCAGATCTGGCCAACTTTGAAATTCGGTTGGAGAAGATGGAGGACATCGAGAACATTGGGAATACCCTGGGTAAGAGCAAGGTCCACGGTTTCAATTTCCCTCCAGTAAGGAAACGCCCAGTCGCAGATCACGAGGGTGTTGGTGTGCCGGATTCTGGCGATGAGGTCTAGAACTTGAGGATTAAGAATTCCTTTCTGGAGCATATGGATGCGGGCGTTATTTGCAGGAGGGTGTGCCACCTTTATCCTGCGGAGTCCAAATTTTTTTGACGGGTAATCGAGGAGGATTCGAGGAAATAAGAAAGCCTTCCCTGCTCCAGCAGGGAAGGCTTGGAAATTTCTGCCGTTTGTGAGGCCTGACCCTAGACGTCCTTCCAGCTCCGTTCAGCGGCGGAGGCGAGGACCGCATCGCACACTCTGGCGGTTTCGAGGGCGTCCCGAAAAGTGGGATTGCACGGCTCTCCGCTACTGAGTGAGGTCAGGAAATCCGCTACCTGATGCACGAAGGTGTGCTCATAGCCTATGCAAAGACCAGGAACCCACCATTTGTCCAAGTAAGGGTGATCCCCATCACTGATATGGATACTGCGCCATCCACGAACTGAGCCCTCGTCCGAGTGGTCGAAATATTCAAGACGATTGAGATCGTGGAGGTCCCATCGGATGGAGGCGTTTTCACCGTTGATCTCGAGAGTGTAGAGTGCCTTGTGGCCCCTAGCGTATCGAGTCGACTCGAAGAGTCCCAGAGATCCGTTGGCAAAGTGGCAGTGGAACAGGCAGGCGTCGTCAATGGTGACGGCCTGTTTCTCCCCGGTATCGGTGTGAACGCGTTCCTTAATGAAGGTCTCGGTCACTGCTGAAACATCACTGATACTGCCATTCAACCAGATTGCGGTATCTATACAGTGCGCGAGCAGATCTCCTGTTACGCCGGATCCAGCTGCAGCTGCATCGAGGCGCCACAGGCCCTCTCCTCCCTGTGGGAGCTCTTCGCTAATGGTCCAGTCCTGAAGAAAGTTTGCACGGTAGTGGAAAATCTTACCCAGCTTGCCAGACTCAATAATCTGCTTGGCGAGGGTCACAGCCGGGACCCTCCGGTAATTGTACCACACCGTGTTGGCAACCCCCGCTTTCTCGACGGCCTCAACCATGGGCAGGCTTTCTTCCGTGGTCCGGGCGAGCGGTTTCTCGCAGAGGACCATCTTGCCGGCTTCTGCGGCTGCGATGGCAATGGAGGCGTGAGTGTCGTTAGGAGTGCAGATGTCAATCGCGTCGATGTCATCGCGGGCGATCAGGGCCTGCCAGTCCGTTTCCACAGACTCGTAACCCCATTGAGAGGCAAAGGCATTGGCACGTTCCTCGTTGCGGGCACAAATGGCCTTGAGGACGGGTCGGTATTCGACGTCCGGAAAGAAATCGTTGACCCGCTTGTATCCGTTGCTGTGGGTGCGGCCCATGAAGCCGTATCCGACGAGACCGATATTCAATGGTTTTTTTTCGCTCATGGTGTGAATCGTAGTAGAATTTCGAAGTTTTGAATCAGGCCTATTCCCATCCGTGGGCGTCTCGCACGTCGATCATGGCCTTGAGGATCGCGTTCCACGTTTCGGGCTTTTCGAGAGTTTCGTTGGGGAACATGCAGCCGTCCCAGCAGATGTGCTGGATGCCCCGTTCCTGAGCACCTTCCAACCAGTAACCTGCGCATTTTGTAATATCGAGTTTACCATTGGGGTCATCAGCCGGGCAGTGCTTTCCTGTCTTATCGTGGGAGCCCGCTCCGTGGACCTCGCCGTCGTTCTGAGCCACGTGGAAATCGATAGTCCATGGGCGAAGCGCGTCAGTGACTTCCTTATAGGCCTCCCAGAATTGCTCCTCGGTGTGATCTTTCTGAAGGAGTCCGTCATCAGGGGCGTTGTAGCCCAGCATAAACGTATAGGTGTGGGCCAAGTCAGCCTGAAATCCGAGGGATTCTGGCATGCCGACTTCCTCCATCAGGGCGACAGCTGCTTTCCAGGAATGGAGTCCAGCCCAGCATACTTCACCTTCAGCGGCGAGTCGTTCGCCGTGGTCGGCAGCTATTTTGGCCGCCTCCTTGAAGGTTTCCGCGATGCGCTTGAGATTGCTGCCGGGATTCTCGAGGAATTTGGCAACGCCAAATTCAGCAGAGTCGATACGAATAACTCCGTATTTCCGCGCGCCATGATCGTTGAAGACCTTGGCGACGCGACAAGCCATTTTTACTGCATCAAGGAACTTGGCCTGCTGCTCGTCCGAGCCCATCGCTGAATCACCTATCGTTCCTGGCCAGACCGGCGCGACCAGGGAGCCGATGTCAAATCCCTTCCCCTGGATTAAGTCGGCTATATTCTTGAGTTCGTCGTCGCTGGCTTCCGGGTCGGTGTGAGGAAGAAAAAGAAAGTAATCGATGCCATCAAACTTCTGGCCATCTACCTCGGCGGCAGCTGTCAGTTCGAGCATACGCTCAAGTGAGATAGGCGGTTCCTGGCCTTCGTCCTCGCCCTTGCCGACGAGTCCAGGCCACATGGCGTTGTGCAGTGCAGGTTTACTGGGCATGATTAAGAGTTGTGTGATTTCAAGTACGGTGGTGTATGAGCGATGCAGCTGACGCGGCAGCGGAAAGAAACCTAGAGGGTCAAGGGCGGGGCGGGGAAGGGAAAAGTTACTTAGAGAGCCCTAGGTTAGATCCTCCGACTTCTCCGGGAGCTTTCGCTTCCCGGGATGGCTGGTCAGGTCACGAGCCTGCTGCAGTTTGAGCTTGGAGCGATGGTGCATGATGGCCGCAAAAAGGTATCCCAAAAAAGCCACGACACCGATGACGAGGCCCAGTTTTCCGACCAGAAGAGTGCGTTGGATCATCTGCTCGTAGGAAGAATCCGAGATGGACTGGTTGTTAGCCATCACGATCGTCTGCTTGAGACGGGCTACGGGGCCTCCGAGTCCAACTATGATAGAGATCGTGAGCAGCAATACAAAAGACCACTGGGCGATGAGCCACCGCCGCTTTGAGCGGCGACATTGCTCGAGCATAGAGGGCGAGTCTCTCATTTCCGTGCTGGCGCGCATGGTCAGCAGACCAGCGGAGACAGGGCGATGATGCCTATTGTGCCTTGTGCGCTCCCATTGCAGGTGCGTCAGGCTGGGCCTCTGGGCCAAAATAACGGAGGCACACCAGGGGTTCCGTCTCTGAGGTATTTTCAAAGGTCACCCCAGCTCTCGCCGCCGCTTCCGTGGCAAAGAATTCATCCTGAGATAGTTCGTTGAAGCGAAGGAGCTTGGGACAGTTCAGGGGCAGCCTGTTCGCCCGCCCTTCTCCCTGTGTCACGATCAGTCCGTAGGCGCCGCCATCCCGAATTGTGCATTGCTGCCCCGGTTCAACGGTGAGCTCCTTCGCGGTGAAGAGTTGCTCTCCATCAATCTTGCCATAGACGATCCACTTGTCGTGATAGCCCTCTCCCTTTTCGGAGGTGACGGGCTCCATGTAGTGATTGTCTTTGAAGTTCGGGTCCACATTCTTTTCCCAGTCAAGCTGGTCGATGATGAAGTCGATGTCCTCGTGCTTGTCCTCGGGCATATCCTTAACCAGCAGGGACCAGGGAACCTCCCGGCCCTCGACCAGATTCTGATACATTCCGAAGACGTCAGATCCCCACTGAGGTTCATACGTGCACAGGGATCCCGGCGCATGAAGAACACAGGGATCAATAAGCCAGCCAGTTCCGGGCTGTAGTTTATAAGCCTTGGAGAGTTCGAGAATCTTGTTGTCTCCCTTGTGCCAGTTGGCGATACAGTCGTAAACCTGCTGCCGGGTTGTCCCGGGTTCAAAACCCATGAAGGTATAGGGAAAATTATTGCCGACGTTATTGTGCTGGGGAGGAAAGTAGTAACTTTCGGGCTTTCCCTCCTGTCCTACCAGCGCCGCCTGCTCGGCATTTTGGTGCATGTGATGGGG
>Ga0160422_10001048_pt1 | contig 17105 bp, 20 predicted proteins | sample Fk160mmetaG_FD_108192 | JGI IMG/M metagenome (GOLD analysis project Ga0160422, IMG submission 108192) | Marine microbial communities from the Central Pacific Ocean - Fk160115 60m metaG | ecosystem: Environmental > Aquatic > Marine > Oceanic > Photic zone | place: The Central Pacific Ocean... | reverse complement strand
GAAGTGCCACACGCACACATTCATTTGATTCCTCTGAATGCCGTTTCTGACATCAATTTTGAGCGACCAAAAATCCAATGTTCTCAGGAAGAATTGGCTGGCATAGCCTCATCTATCCGCGAAGCGTACAATGCGCGATATCAGGATTAGGGCAAATCAAGCAGAGCTGTCCATACACTTAATATCCCTGAGTCTTCACGTGTCCAAATGGGACGAACGTGGCCATCCACTGCAGCAATGTTGTTGTAATCCCCAAAAAATACATTTCCCTCGGGCATAAATGGAGTCTCTGAAACTGTGCGATTGATCCAGTGATCTCCACCGTCGTTGCTTGATGCAACAACGACGTGAGTGGATGGATCTTCGCGTGTTTCGTTGTGACGACGATCGTAAAAAACCACGTGGACATCTCCTCGATGGGGATCCACCGTCATCCAGGTGAAAAACTGGTCTCGATCTGCGCCATCGGTATTTACTCGTCGGGTCGTGGACCACGTTTGTCCTGCGTCGTCTGAATAAGTCAACCATACGTCGGTATCTCCGTTTCGGATGTCCGTCCAATTGATGTAAATCCGGCCTCGATTGGGTCCGTCACTTGTATCAACGCACGTCACGGGCATTCCATTGACACGCCCGAACCCTGGGATGGATTGATCCCAACCACCCACGATGTCAGCCACAATGCGGTCTTTACCCCAAGTCTGACCTCCATCTGTGCTTTTGTCGAAGTAGATCCAAGAACCGAGAGCCCAAGCCACAAAAATCTCACCATTCGCACCCACAGCTGGGACGGCACCTTCGGCTGTATCATCGCTGTCGATGCAGTCGCCAGCCTTGTCACTGACGCGTACAGGGTCTGACCACTTTTTGCCCTTGGCATTCGCAAAACTGCACAAGATGACGGTGCTGTCACCTGGCTCTTCACTGCCATATGTATCAAATTGGGTCCAACATGCGTGGATTTGGGAGCCCTTGTTGTTCACCACAGCCCATTCCTTGTCTTGATCTTTAGGTGGAGTGTGTCCCATTCCACCACCCTTGGACCAAGATTTTCCCCCATTGGTGGAACGTTGACATACAATGCGATCCAGAAGGGCGTCACTGCGCCAGCCTATACCATCTGGGTCACTGAGATGGAGGAAGTAAAAGTCTCCGGTTGGGCTGGCCACCACACAAGGATCCCCAAAAACACCAAGTGGAGAGCTCAATTTGTCGTTTTTCCAAGTCTCACCACCATCTGTGGATCGGTATACATTGTCCAAAATACTTCCAGCCACCATCACATCAGGATTGTTTGGATTGATCGCAATGCTGGGCTCACATGGCTGATAACCTTGGCCATCCCAAACGTCCAAACGGACGTTCTTCGCTTGACCAAAGGCAACATTGGCGCAAGAAATAAAAACGACAAGAGTCAACGAAACTCGCACGTTCATCCGTTCCATGTGCCATAAAGTTGAGCATATTCCTTTGCGAAATAGGTCAAAATCACATCGGCCCCTGCCCTGTGAATGCTCAAGAGCATCTCAGGCATGGCCTTGTCGTAATCAATCCACCCCTTCTCCGCTGCGGCTTTGAGCATGGCGTATTCCCCACTGACATTGTAAGCGGCAATTGGACGATCGCTCAATTCTTTCAGAGCCAAAATGACGTCGAGGTAGCACAGGGCAGGTTTCACCATCAAAATATCCGCTCCTTCAGCCATGTCGAGCTCGGCCTCACGGAGCGCTTCCATGCGGTTGGCTGGATCCATTTGATATGTTTTTTTGTCACCATGTTTTGGTGCGCTTTCCAAGGCGTCGCGAAATGGACCGTAATAGGCGCTTGCATACTTCGCTGTGTAACTCAAAATTGATGTGTCACTGTACCCAGCGGCATCAAGCGCATCTCGAATTACCCCGACGCGGCCATCCATCATGTCGGAAGGACCAATGCTGTCAAAACCAGCCTCGGCTTGAAGCACAGCCATCTCTGCCAAAATGGGCAACGTGACATCATTGACGATGTGACCTTCTCGAACCACTCCGTCGTGCCCATCAGAACTGTAAGGGTCCATCGCCACATCGCTCATCAACCAGGCTTCTGGAAAGCGTTTCTTGATTGCGCGAGCCACTCTGCAATAAAAGTTGTCGCGCGACAAGCCATAGGTGGCCTTGGTGTCTTTAAGGTCATCGTTCACCGCAGGAAAAAGAACGAAGGAGGACACCCCCAATTCCATGGCAGATTCAATTTCCCGCAACGCGTGATCCTCCGTCACTCGGTCGATTCCGGGCATAGATTCAATAGGCTCCCTGCGACATTCTCCATCTAGTACGAACAAGGGATAGATGAGGTGGCTTGGAGTTAGATGGGTTTCACGCACCAATCCGCGCACTGCAGCCGATTGCCGATTCCTGCGAGGTCGTTGCGGCAAGTCGTAAGACATGATTATGGCTTCAGCGTATTTAACTCTGCAACCAACCCTTCTAACTCAGCTCGAATCGCTTTTTGCAGGGCCAAATGCTCCGCATCAGACAATTCATCCATGGATTCGTGGTGATGGTGGTGTTCTCCGTTTGCGTGATCGTGATTGCACGTTTGACCGGGCAAAAGGACTTGGTTGGACATCCAAGCGTGATATCGTGCGTCTATTTCATCGATTTGCATCAAAGCGCTTTCAAAGGACACGGCAAGGCCCTCGGGGTTCCCATCGAGTTGTGCTTGCAAGTCTTCTCGAATCATATTCAAGCGTTCGTGGAATTTGCGCCCCACCTCTGTCGTTTCTGCATTCAAGGAGCGCGCCTCCTTCATTGTGGCGCTGTCTTCATGAGATTCACAGCCAGCAAAGACCAAAAACACAAGGGCCGTTGAAGCCAGGACACTCAAAATCTGTGCACTAAAATTCTTCATGAGGGGAATTTACGAAGACGGCTCGGAGGAATCGGTGCTTGGCCTGCGGGTTTCGGGAACAGGGTCGTGCCCTAGCGTTCCCCAAGGATGACATCGCGAAATGCGACGGAAGGCAAGATGCATTCCTTTCCAGGCTCCCCACTTGTCGATCGCCTCCATGGCGTACTGGCTGCAAGTCGGATTATGACGACAATTGGACCCCATCCATGGGCTCAGAAAAATCTGGTACGCCCTCACCGTGACAATCAACACTCGCCTCACCATGGCAAACGCTCAAGTGCCATGACAAGCGACAAAAACATTGCTCCCCCACAAACAAACAACTGCTGCTCACGCTCTGTCACCTTGGAAGCCCGAAGCACACTAGCCAAGGCCAATAGCCCTGCAACGATCACAAGCTGACCGATTTCCACGCCTAGATTAAAGCGAAACAACCCCCCTATGACCCCGGCGGCTTCATCGCGAGAAATCCGAAAAAAAGAACTGAAGCCAAGCCCATGAATAAGACCAAAGCACACTGCAAGCGCATAGCCTTGCCTCTGCTTTTGAGCTGATTCTTCTCCCACTTTCAAGCTCCATAAAGCTGTAATAAAGATGGTCACAGGAATCAGGAATTCAACCCAGTCTCCGGGAATCCGAAACAGATCCAAAGAGGCCACGGCCAATGTCAAACTGTGCCCCACAGTGAAGGCTGTTGCAAGCAGAGCCGCCTTCCCAGAATGACGCAAATCGTAACGAGCCACCAAGGCCAAGAGGTAAAGCATGTGATCATAGCCCTGCCAGTCCGTGATGTGTGAAATCCCTAAGGCGATGTCGTTCATGACGATGGGCGCTCATAACGCTTGATGACGTACGCATGGTCGTGCTTTTCATCTGCGTCATGCGACTGCAATTGCTCTTCCGACCAATTGGACCAAGCGTTCTCAGGATAATAGGCATCTCCCTCCGGCGAAGCATCCACATGGGTAATGTATTGGGTATCCACCATGTTTCCCACCAAAGCGTGACGGTAGATTTGGCCGCCACCGATAATGAAGCACTCGGTCTCACCCATGGCATGTGCTTTGTCGAGCGCGTCGCGTAAATCGTGAACCACAATTGCCCCCTCTGCTCTATAATCGCGATTGCGGGTAATTACAATGTTGGTTCTTCCTTTGAGGGGACGATATTTCTCAGGAATGCTCTCATAGTTTTTGCGTCCGGTGATGACGACGTGTCCAGCCGTGGTTTCCATAAAAAAGCGCATGTCTGTCGGCAAAGACCAAACCAAGCCGTTGTCCTTCCCAATGACGCCGTTTGATGCCACTGCTGCAATGGTACTGATACGCATGACAATCAAACGCTTACTGCCGCTCTGATGTGCGGGTGCGGATCATAATTGACGAGTTCAAAGTCCTCGAACTTAAAATCAAACAAGTCTTTAACATCTGTATTGAGTATCATTTGAGGCAAGGGCCGTGGCTCTCGATTCAACTGCTCAGTCGCCTGTTCCACGTGATTCAGGTACAGATGCACGTCACCGAACGTATGAACGAATTCACCTGGCTCCAACCCAACGACTTGAGCAACCATCATTGTCAACAATGCGTAGGAAGCAATGTTGAATGGGACCCCCAAAAACGTGTCAGCACTGCGCTGATAGAGTTGACAGTTGAGCTTCCCTTCAGACACATGGAATTGAAAAAGACAATGGCAGGGCGGCAAAGCCATCTCATCGATGAAGCTCGGATTCCATGCGCTGATCACGTGGCGGCGACTGAATGGGTTGGTTCGCAATTGCTCAATGAGTTTGACAATTTGGTCAGTCGACGTGCCGTCAGGATTGGGCCACGACCGCCATTGGTACCCATAGACGGGACCAAGGTTGCCAAGCTCGTCTGCCCAATCATCCCAAATTCTTACCCCATTTTCTTTGAGGTAATTGACATTGGTATCGCCTTTCAAGAACCACAACAGTTCGTGGATGATGCTGCGGAGGTGCAACTTCTTGGTGGTCAATACAGGGAAACCCTCACTCAAATCAAACCGCATTTGGTAACCAAAACACCCCAAGGTGCCCGTTCCAGTGCGGTCTTCCCTTTTTACACCATTGTCCATGAGGTGCTTCAATAGGTCCAAATACGCTTGCATTTTTCGAAAATACAGGCGGCAGAGCATGGAAAATGCACATGGTGAATACGCGGTGAACAATTGCCTTCGTATCAGTTTGGGCGCGTCCAAAGATTCGTCCTTTTGCTGACCCACAAACCCACTTGTTCAATTCTTTGTTCGCACCGCCAAAGTGACTCATCCACCTTTGCACGTCGCAACCAAAATGACTTCAGACAACTGTCCTGACGATTGGCCAAACCTCCAATGTGAAGCCCTCTTCATGGCACGAGGCCACCGGGCGTCTTGAGTGGCGTGAGAGTTGAATGTCCTCTCGGGATGTCATTTATTGGAACCAGGAGAGCCGCAGTTCCAGATTTTTAGCGTCTTCCAATGCTTCGGCTTGAGGTCCAAAGGCAGGGAACGTCCACCGATAGATCAGATTCAAGAAGAGAGAATGGAGAATCAAGGCCGCATGCAATGGCAACACGTACCAAGGCCAAGCCAAATCACGAAAAACAAAAGGATTGTCAGCTTTGGGAGGCTCGGTCATGTACATGTAATTGGCCAAGACTTCCCCTGGAAAACAAGTATTCAGCACCTGATTGAACCCGGCCATCACTGTACTGATCCCTGCTGCAATGAGGTAGGCATACATCCAACCCCACTTTTGAAATCGGAAGTGAAAGCTTTGTGTCATGATGATTGGCACAACTATCAAAGCCGCATGATTGACGTAAAAATGGATCAGGAGTGGCAAATCGTCTCCCACGGTCAGCTGGGGTGTGAGAATCGCGTGAAATCCCCCTATGGTTCCCAGAAAAGAAGTAAAAAGATAAAGCGCACGATTGCGGCAGAAGCAATTGATTGCCATCAGCCAGATGTTGATTCCACAAAAGTGTAAAGGCAGGCTCCGATGCACTGACCAATGAAAATCTGGATTGACAACCATGTAACATTGGTAGGCAACTTGGAGCAGAATCAAGGTCCAACCCATTTGTGTTAAAGCACGATTTTTTGTGCTGTCTCTCAGGGTTTTAAATCGGCGAATCAGGGCCCAACCGCAGACAAAACTTCCCAACAAAAGCACCCAATACCTGGGCTCATTCATGTGAATGACGACATCGTACTGATTCATTTCATCGAGGTATCATTGCGAAAATTCAGCACCAGCTCACGACCCTCAACATAGTCACGCCTTTGGAAGTCCCTCGTGTATGATCGTTTGGGTCGGAAAAGCAAAATCCAATTGAGCGGCATTGAAACGACGCAAAATCTCCAAGTTGATTTCATTGGGAACATGAGCCCAATGCTCTCCTCTTCGGATGTAATAAATCGCACTAACGTTGAGACTGAAATCCCCAAATCCGCTGAACCACACGGTATACTCATCCTCCGTTCTACCCGCCTTAGATACAATGTCAGTCAAAATTTGCAAAGCCTCCTCAATTTGCTCAGGCGTGGTGTCGTAAGTCAACCCGAGAACAAGCTTCATTTTACGCGAGGGTTCAGCTGTGACATTCTCCACCACCTGGTCAGTGAACTGGTGATTTGGGATGGTCACAAGACGGTTTTCCAGCGTGATGATGCGAGTCGAACGGATTCCAATTTCCTGAACCATGCCGTCGATGCCATTGACTTTGATGCGGTCGCCTACTCTGAATGGTTTGTCGATGAATACAGTAATGCCTCCAAAAATGTTGGCCACAAAGTCCTTGGCTGCCATGGCCATGGCCAAACCTCCAATTCCAACCCCTGCAAGCAAAGCTCCCACGTCATAACCCGCATTGGTCAATCCAGAAATGATGCCCAAAATCCAAACAAGTGAGCGGAGGGTTTTCTGGAGAATGGGGCCAAACTGGGCCACCATGCTTCCATCGGTTCGCTCATCTAAGTGGACAATGACGTTGCTCACGACTGAATCCAACAACCTCGCCACGAGCCAAGTAACGTCGATGGCAATGAGAATTTGGAACACGTGTTCCATGAATAGATCCGCATTGTCTCCAAAATGCAAGTGCGAGTAACCCAACCAAAAGCCTAAAATGACAATGCCAAAGGCCACAGGTTCTTCTACCTGATTCACGAGGATGTCATCCCATTTGGTTGCTGTTTTGGCCGCAAGGCGTTTAAAAATGCCCTTGAACATGGCATACACCAAGCGAGCCACAACGATGCTCCCCAAGAAAAAGCCCAAAGCTTGGACCCATTCCATCAAGGGATTTCCCAAAAACACGCTGTCGGTCATTACTTCCATGGGTCAAACTTCGTACAAATCCCGCTTGCCTCCTTCATTCGACCGGTATCTTTGGGCCATGAATGAGTCGACCACCTCATCTCTCCCGCCCGTTGGACCAAACCTGCGCCTCGGCGTTTTGGGGGGTGGACAACTCGGCCGTATGATGATTCAAGAGGCCATGAACTGGGACATTCGCGTTGAAGTCATGGACCCGAGTGAAGAATCCGCTTGTCGCAATTTGACACCTCGATTTGTTCTGGGCGAATTGACTGACGCAGAACAAGTTCTGGCCTTTGGTCGCGACTTGAACGTCATCACTGTGGAGATTGAGCATGTGAGCGTCGACGGCCTCAAGGCCTTGGTCGAACAGGGCGTGGAAGTGGTTCCCCGGCCTGAACATTTGGGCTTGATTCAAGATAAGGGACTCCAAAAACAAGCGTACGAGCGATGGGGTATCCCGAGTTCACCTTACCGCCTTATCGAAAGCATTGATGAAGTCAATGCCATGGGCTTTCCCATTGTACAAAAGCTCCGGAAAGGCGGTTACGACGGAAAGGGAGTACAAGTGTTGAAGTCCAAAGAGGATGCTGCAGAATTTGGGTTCGATGCACCATGTGTGTTGGAACGTGCAATTGACATCGACAAAGAACTAAGTGTGATTGTTGCGCGCAATGCACGCGGAGAAACTGCCGTTTACCCAGTGGTCGAATCTGTATTCAACGCAGAAGTCAATTTGGTGGATCATTTGATGGCCCCCGCGGCCATTTCATCTCAACTGGAAACACAGGCGCGTGAACTGGCTTTGGATGTTGTCACATCGATGGACTTTCGAGGACTTTTGGCGGTGGAAATGTTCCTCGATCGAGAGGGCTCCTTGTGGGTGAATGAGGTCGCTCCGCGAACCCACAACAGCGGACACCACACCATCGAAGGCAACGTGTGCTCTCAATTCGAGCAGCATTTACGGGCAGTACTCAATTTGCCGCTTGGAGACACCTCGCCTCTGCATCCAGCCTCGGCCATGCTCAATCTCATTGGTGCACCCGATGCTCATGGTACACCTGTGTATGAGGGATTGAAAGAGGTATTGGCTCTGCCCAACGTCCACGTTCACCTCTACGGCAAATCGACCGTGAAACCCCATCGCAAAATGGGACATGTCACCGTCACTGGTCCCGATGTGACCTCCGTTCAACGCGACGTGTTGAAACTTCGAAATCGCATGCGCGTTAGTGGAAGTAAATCCTCCTGAATTTTGAGGGCATATGGGTGGGTCTAATCCTCTTCACATTGCCGTCTTGGCCGGTGGCTATTCAGGCGAAGCTGATGTCAGCCGCCGCAGTGCAGCTATGGTGATGGAACATGTGGACCGAACGAGATTTGTCCCCTACCTCGTTCACATCGACCCTGACAATTGGTGGGTTGAACACCCTGACACTTCGGAACGCACACCGGTAGACAAGGAGACTTTGGCCTACAAACACACGGAAGACACCACCGTACAAGCAGATTTGGCCTTTGTGATGGTGCATGGCACTCCAGGTGAAGACGGTCAACTGCAAGCCCATCTCGATTTGTGTGGCATTCCGCACACCACCGCAAGCGCAAGAGTTATGGCAACCACATTCCACAAAGGCTGGACCACTGCACTCTTACGCGATGCAGGCATCTCAGTGGCTCAGTCAGTGGAGTGTCTCCCCTCGGATAGATGGGACGAAACCCGACAGAAAGAAGTTCTTGAAACCCTGGGGTTACCTTGCTTTGTCAAGCCCAATGAATCCGGTTCAAGCCTAGGTATCACCCGTGTCACGCAGCGAGAACAACTTTGGCCTGCCGTACTCGAGGCCAGGAAGACTGGGACGAGCACTGTCTTGATTGAGGCCTGTTTGAAAGGACGAGAATTTACCTGCGGAATCATTCCAGACGGTCTCGGTGGCATTCAAGCATTGCCAATCACGGAAATTGTATCAGACAACGATTTTTTTGACTACGCTGCGAAATACGATGGACAAAGTCATGAAATCACGCCCGCACAGCTGGATCCTCGTGACACCAATGCCTTGCAAGACCAAGCCGTCATGGTGTATCAAACACTGCACTTGAAAGGCATGGCTCGCGTCGATATGATGATGGAACAAGGCGGGGAACCTCATGTGATTGAAATCAATGCCGTTCCGGGATTCAGCGCAGCAAGCATCATCCCCCAACAGGCAAACGTTGCGGGGATAGACAAGGCCAGCTTGATTTCACGTCTGATTGACGAGGCGCTGCGCAGACAAGCAAAGTGATTCCCTTTTTTTTCAGCGCAAGAATCAAACAAAAAAAGGGCCCCTCTCACGAGCGACCCTTACACTTTTGAATGAAAACAAGTAAACTGTTGTTGAAGCTTGCACTTCCACATCATTTACGAAATGGTTTGTCAAAAGGTTGCAGGGAAGTGGATATGACGATTCAACCAAAGGGTATTTTCTTCCGATACCGTCGTTTTGACCTAGAAAACATGGGCACAAAAAAAGAGGGCCACTCCGTCGAGCGACCCTCCCACTGTTGAATGAAAACAAGTAAATTGTTATCGAAGCTTGCGCTTCAAGGTTCTCTTTCGATTACCTCTTTCATAAAATTACATCTAATTATGTAAAAAACATAATTTTTATAGAATTATTCTCGATTACAAGTGCATTGGCCCGCAAACGCGCTTGATCACCGGCGAATTCGTTCAGGGTTGTCCGCAACAAAAGCCTTCCATCCACCCGCACCTGCATGCATTTTTGGCGATGTCAGTTGGTAGTGGTGGCAAAGAGCGACTGCCAAGCCATCCGTGGCATCTAAATGCTTAGGCATGTCTTCAATTCGAATCTTCAGTATACGCTGGACCATGGCCGCGACCTGCTCCTTGGATGCTGCACCACTGCCCGTTACGGCCTGCTTCACGCGACGTGGAGCATATTCTGCGACTGGAATTTCATGCGCAAGTGCCGCCGCCAAAGCCACGCCCTGAGCCCTTCCCAATTTGAGCATAGACTGGACGTTTTGGCCAAAAAAAGGAGCTTCAACCGCCAAATCATCTGGTGTATGTGCCTCAATCAAACTTGAAACGCGGTCGTAAATGCGTTTCAACTTGAGAGCATGGTCCTTGATTTTGGACATGTGTAAGGCTCCCATTTCCACAAGCTCTAGGTGGTTTTTACCTCTGCAACAAATCACACCATATCCCATGATGGTTGTTCCTGGATCAATCCCAAGGATGACGCGTTCTGAGGAGATTGTGCTCGGAGATGGCATGGATTAACTTGGGGCCAAATGAACAAAGCATTCGCCAGGACAATGTACGTTTCCCTCGGTCACACCCTGCATCCTTGGTATGAAAAAGCATCTGCCTGGGTGGTTGAAAATCGACGAAACCTATCTTGGTTAACCACAGCGTTTGCCTTGATTGCTTTGATGTGGTTGCTCTCGAGTCGCGGCGGATGGATGACCTTATTTCAAGCAACCATTGAGAACAAGTTATTTCTGTTGTTCGCAATTCTCCTGTGGCCGATAAACTTGGGAATGGAAGCGTGGAAGTGGCAGAGGTTGTCCTCGAACGTGCTCGTTGAACTCGATGCTAAAACACCTTACCGCTCATGGATTGACATTTGGAAAGAGGTCCTTGTGGGCCAAACTTGGGCTTTGCTTGGTCCCTTTCGGTTGGCCGATGGCGCGGGACGCATCAGTGCCACCAGTGACTCTCGATTGAAAGGTGCTGCTGGTGCCAAAGCTTTCGCCATTGGTGCTGCATGTCAAGGATGGATCACCTGGTGGTGGGCTGTTTTGGCTTTGGCAATCGCTGGAAAACCCCTTGCCGCTGTCATACTGGGCTTGGGCATGACCATGATTTCAATTTGGGCTTCGACATTTTTTTCTCTTTTTCTAGGTCTCTTGTGTGGGGGGAGATACATCACGTTTGCTTGCCAGTACCTCCTGATGTTGTCTGCATGGGGAGTCTTGAGCCCCACAGATTGGATGACTGAGGGTTTTCCGAAGATTGCCGCTCTGTGGTGCGCTGTTGGGTCGATACCTTGGCCAGCCGAACTCGGGGTAAGAGAGGCCGCCGCCGCTTGGATGTTTGACGGAAACTTGCCAGGTGTCATTGCGGCGACCTTCGCACTTTGGATACTGAACCGCGCTGGTCCAGCTGCACTCGGATTGATTTGGGTAGGTCGAGCATGGCAGGTCAACAAAAATGGGCGTATTGATTGAGTGTGTGATCTCGGTTGGCGTCGTCTGGGCGATCTTCCATGCGTGGATTCTTAGGAGATGGTCACATGGTTGGCATTTGGCCTTGTCGGGAAAAATGCCGGTCAGTGATGAAATTGGACCTCTGAATTGGACGGTTCTGATTCCGGCGCGCAATGAAGCCCACAACCTCCCCCAAGTTTTGGACGATTTGCAGAAACAACACATTCAGGTGGACATTGTGCTCGTCGACGATCACAGCACCGACTGCACTCTAGATGTAGCACGCGACCACAATCTGACTCGAAAAGGACAAATGAAAGTCCTTACAGCCAATGGTGAAGGCAAAAAATCTGCCATTCTCACCGGTCTTCAATCCATCAATACGCCTTGGTTGGTGACCTTAGATGCTGACGTCCGGCTCGGACCAAAATGGGCACAAATGTGGCACACTCATCTGTTGGACATCTCGGATGAATTCGCCTGTGTTGCAGGACCTGTTGTTCTCACAACCAACCCCGACAAGCCCTCTCTTTGGCAAGCCGTTCAAGCATTGGATTACGCGGCCCAGATGGGCTGGTCTGTCCATTGCATCGCCAAAGGCTTTCCTGCATCCGCGTCAGGAGCCAACATGGCGGTTCGGTGCGACACCTATCCCGACACGAGGGGCATGGGGCCGTCTGGAGATGACACCCTCGTGATTCAACAACTTCAGCGAGACGGACATCTCGTGACTTGGCTGTCAGATTCACGTGCCACAGTTCGCACAGCTGGGGCTTATTCGCTCCGTTCTTGGATGCAACAGCGGACAAGATGGGCGGGCAAAGCCGTGCACTATGATACGAGAACCAAGCGCACCGCTTGGTGGATGGCATCCATGGCTTTCCTTCAATGGTCGTTGTGGTTGGGGGCATGCGTTTCTGCCAAAATCGAAATGTGGGCATTTGCTTGGGGGTGGTGGGTTGCGATCACGTTCATGAACTTGGCCTACGTTCGGCCCATCGCAAAATGGTTTGGATTGCGAACGACTTGGATGCACGGTTTCGCCCTGGGATTGACTCAGCCTGCGCATGTGCCGTTGGTCCTCTTGGCCCAAGTGGGGCTCTTGCGTCCCTTTGGAATTGCTTCCAAACCAATTTGGAAAGGCCGAACTTGCAGCACGTGAAAGCATTTTGGTCACATCGATTGGCTGCCATGGGCGCCACGTGGATTCTCGTTTGGCTGTTCATCGCCATTGCGGGAAGTGCGATTCGGCCTGATGCAACGCCCATGGCCAACGACCAACACCTCGAAATGAGCTTGCTCGCTCCTGGCACAGCATGGCAGGACGATGCAGGTGAAGTTCACAAGGCTTGGCTTGGTACAGATCGCTTCGCAAGAGACCTCTTGAGCAGATTGATGGCGGGCAGCACCATCTCCTTAACTGTGGGCGCAGGAGCTGTGCTTATCAGTCTCTTCCTCGGGCTGTTGCTGGGAGGTGTAGCGGGTTATGTTGGTGGGATGGTGGACCGAATACTTTCTTGGTTTTTACAGGTCATGTGGTCCATCCCGACTTTGCTCATGGTGCTGGCCATAACACTGGCCTTTGGCAAGGGGTTCTGGCAAGTGTTCCTCGCCATCGGACTGACCATGTGGGTCGAGGTTGCCCGCATCGTTCGTGGGCAATTTCTCACTCTTCGGGAACAGGCTTATGTGCAGGCGGCAGAAGCATTGGACTTGCCCGCGTGGCGAGTGATGCTGAGACACATGCTTCCAAATGCGGTGGGGCCATTGGTCGTCGTATGTGCCGCGAATTTTGCCGCAGCCATCCTGATGGAAGCGGGGCTAAGCTTTTTGGGAGTGGGTGCTCAAATCCCGATGCCCTCCTGGGGCAACATTGTCAAAGAGCACGCCCACCTGTTAACGACGGAGCACGCCTGGCTCGCCTTGATTCCAGGAGGGCTCATTGCCAGCTTGGTGCTGGCATTCACATGGGTGGGTGATGGCCTGCGAACTGGCCTCCAACTTTCCGATTGATTCATTCATTAAAAAAGCCGACTTGCGCCGGCTTTTGTGCCACCGCGACAGAAACCACCAGCAAGGAAAGAAGGAAAGTAAAATGTTTCATTATGAAACGTTCATAAAGGTTCTCGTGCTATGAAATCGAAAACGCCAATTCGAACAAACTTTGTGAATAACTCAGGCTGGTTCGGTTACCAACGTTAAATCGTTCCTTGCCTTCTCCCAGTTGTACATTAGGCCTATGGCGCATCTCACACTTGACGCCCCCATTTACGTCGCTGGACACCTCGGGATGGTCGGTTCGGCCTTGGTGAGGGCTCTCCAAAAGCGCGGTCACACCAACCTGATTTTGCGAACCTCAGCGGAATTGGACCTGCGTAAACAGTCTGATGTCCACGCCTTTTTGGCCAAAGAAAAACCGCAGCATGTCTACCTCGCAGCAGCCAAGGTGGGTGGCATCCAAGCCAACAGCAAGTACAAAGGAGACTTCCTTTACGACAACCTCATCCTGCAGGCAAACGTCATTGAAGGCAGCCGCATGGCCAATGTTGACAAATTGCTGTTTCTGGGAAGCTCATGCATCTATCCCAAGCATGCGCCTCAACCCATGGCTGAAGAGGTGCTCCTCACAGGCGCCTTGGAACCTACCAATGAGCCTTACGCAATCGCCAAAATTGCAGGCATGAAATTGTGTGATGCGTATCGTCATCAGCACGGATGCAACTTCATCAGCGCCATGCCCACCAATCTATATGGCCCAGGGGACAATTATCACCCCGAGAACAGCCACGTGCTTCCAGCGATGATTCGACGCTTTCACGAAGCCAAGGAGCGCCAAGAGTCCGAGGTCAGCTGCTGGGGAACAGGTGCTCCCATGCGGGAATTTTTGCACGTCGATGACCTGGCCGACGCATGCATGCATTTGATGGATGTTCACGACGAAGCTGGATGGATCAATCTCGGAACGGGCCAAGACGTGACCATCAAATCCCTCGCCCAGATGGTGGCTCAAGTGGTCGGCTACGAGGGAAACGTGACTTGGGACAAGAGCAAACCCGATGGCGCGCCAAGAAAATTGCTCAACGTCTCAAAAATGACTGCACTAGGATGGGTGAGTCAAATCCCTCTTGAGACGGGCATTCGGGATGTCTACGAAGAGTTCAAAGCATCGGTCGTGAGTGAAACTCTGCGCCAATGACCGCGGGCCTAAGGGTGGCCCTTGGATTTATGGTGCTCACATTTTGGGCGAGGGGACAGAATGCATCAGAGGTCGATCTAACACCCGAAATCGGACCACATTCAGGAGATGTGACATGGTCTTTGCGAAACCACATCTTGACCTGGAATACTCCGCAACTGACTTTAAATCTGGACCCTTGGTTCACCCTGAGACACGTGTCAGGCACCATGTCCCCTCTGACCCAAAGTCCTCCTACATTGACTTTAGACAATTTGCGAGGCGCACACTTTGATGCTCAGTTGGACGACATATGGCGGATAGAAGGCTCGCTCGAAGAAATGCAAGGGTACATCGGCGCATGGGAAGCTGTCACCATGGAAGAAATCACAGCTTTGCCTGGCTGGGGACGCGCCAAAATCAAATCGGACGGACGCGTTGATGTGGCGCGTGCTCGAGTCATATCCAGTTGCAACAGCGTATCGAGTCAGGGCGACTCTCTCTCTTTCATCGTCGCTTACGCCCCACTCGAATGGGGCAACTTGCCCTCTCCAATCACTTTTTCGGATCAATCCACGTCTTATCCAAGAGCTAGTCTTGCCTGGGTGCGACCTAAACAAATCCAAGCAAAAACGACGGTGGCGCGATGGACTGGAACAGACCGCGGACCAGTTGGAGGGTCTACAGAGGGCCTTTTTCGCCAAACCGATGCGTGCTGGACAGATTTGCAATGGGAGGGATTGCCGAGATGGGCTTTTGGAATGCTTGGTGGCGCCATGCGAGCGCGTCCTTGGATTGGTGAACTCGAGGAAGACTCCCTCAATCATTTTGATTGGCGGCCATGGCTGAGCATGACAACCTCATGGACCACCAAATCCGATCACATTCGAATCGCAGGTGAGTGGGCGTCTCACCAAGGTTGGGGATTGGCTGCTACATGGCGGCCCAAACCCTCTTGGTTTGTCACAGCAAGCACCACCAGACTCCTTGAATTGACGGGGACCTCTATCTCCCTTTTAAATGCCGGCACTCCAGTGTCTGCCGTTCTTCGACCGGCAGGGCTTACAAAAGCCGTTTTTCGCAACGAATTCCAATTCCTCTGGACGGACAAAACTTGGAAAGCTGGGGGCAATTGCGCGATGGCTGGGACCTTGTTGGTAGCTGAGGCGTGGCTTGGCTTTTGCCTCCACCGCGTTTGGCCCTTGCACGTGACCCTGGGAGCAGAAATCTGGCAGGGTGCAGCCAGCTCCAACTTTCCTTCAGAGGGAGCACGGTTGCGCGTGGGCCTGTCTCATCAACTGGGGATGACTCCCGGCTCCACTACCTTTACCTCACCATGACTTCCCTGATGATTCCCGCGATTTTGGCGTTCTTGCTGATCCTCTTTGGCATGCCATCGCTCATCATGGTGGCCAAGAGAAAGCACCTCGTAGACGAACCGACTGAATCGAGGAAACTTCACCACCGATCCGTTCCCACGGTGGGTGGTGTCATGTTGTTTGCATCCACGCTTTGCGCTTCGCTGGTGTCGTTGGCCTTCCTCGACGTGTTCGATTTGACATCTTCGAGGTGGTTTGGGGTCTTGGGCGCATCCGTGCCCATCTTTTTCATGGGTCTTAAAGACGACATCATGGGCATGGGCGCAGGCAAAAAGCTCTTGGTTCACTTCGCAATAGGCAGCTTTCTCATTTTTGGATTGGAATTGAGAATCGACAACTTCGATGGCCTTTTCGGCTTACGAGAAATCCCTTCGGTGGTCAGTGCAGTTTTCTCTTTGTTTGTATACGTTGTCGTCGTCAACGCCATCAACTTAATTGACGGCGTGGACGGATTGGCGGGGGGCTGCGCCTTCATCGGCATGTCCGCATTTGGCGTTTATGCTTTCTGGACTGGAGACATGATGACGGCCTATGTCGCCGCGGCTCTGGCAGGCAGTCTCGCTGGTTTTTTGGTCTTCAACTGGAATCCCGCCAAAATCTTCATGGGCGACAGTGGCTCACTCTTGCTAGGTCTGATGGCCTACGTGATGGCTGTGATGGTTATCCAAACCCCGGAAGCCAACAATCTAGGCGGTGTCGTGAAACCCACTGCAGCCATGTGTTTCCTTGCCTTCCCTCTGGTCGACACCCTGCGCGTGTTCACCCTACGCGTGTTGAACGGACAATCTCCGTTTACTCCTGACAAACGTCACATTCACCATTTGTTGATGCAACTTGGATGGGGGCACAGGCTGACCTCAGCTGCTCTATGGATGTACACCCTGCTGTTTGTCTTTTTAGGCTTCCAACCTGCGGAATTCTGGGGTGGTGTCAGTGAGACATCTCAATTTTTTGTGCTGCTTGGATTGGCTTTTTCTCTTGCCTCTATGCCACATTTCATGGTTCGTTTGGGGCTTGGCATCTCCCAAATTTCTGAACCTTTAGATGCCACGGGATCCAAATCCCCTTCCTCCCCTCATACAGACCCTCGACGCATTGCCTGATGCGACTGCGTCTT
>Ga0160422_10001047_pt1 | contig 17141 bp, 13 predicted proteins | sample Fk160mmetaG_FD_108192 | JGI IMG/M metagenome (GOLD analysis project Ga0160422, IMG submission 108192) | Marine microbial communities from the Central Pacific Ocean - Fk160115 60m metaG | ecosystem: Environmental > Aquatic > Marine > Oceanic > Photic zone | place: The Central Pacific Ocean... | reverse complement strand
ATTGAAGATATTTTTGAACAACAGATACGACCATACGTGATGCAAGATGGAGGTGACATTTCCTTAGTCTCATATGAAAAAGGGATTGTAAAAGTCCTTCTTCAAGGTGCATGTAATGGTTGTCCATCATCGACTTACACCTTGAAACAAGGTATTGAAACTAAATTAAAACAAATCTTAGGTGATGAAATAAAAGAAGTTATCCCTGTTAATTAGCATTATATTTATATATTTACTTATATAAAAAAACCTTAATACTATTAAAATGAAAAATTACTTTATACTTTTTTTTGCATGTGTATTATTAAGCTCATGCGGTATGATGACAGAAAGAACAATGTTTACTACTAGTAGCGATGTGCCAACTGTTGAATTAATCAATAAAATACAAACTGAAGTAGTTGTAGATAAATCAAAAGTTTTATCTGGTACAGCAAAATCTTCAAGATTTTTAATATTTAAATCAGGCCCTACTGAATTTGCTGACTTACCTAAGGGAAGTATTGGTGAAAAAACCAAGCGTGCAGCTATTTTTCAAGCTTTAAAAGGAACAGATAATGACATTTTAGTCAACCCTAAATTTAATGTTGTGAAAAATAAAAATTTATTTACTGAAGATATTACTGTTACTGTAATTGGGTACGGAGCTAAATATATTATCAAATAATAAAATCAAATTCCAAAAAAATAGTAAATACTATTTTGACTAAAAAAAGGGAATATGTAATTTATTCCCTTTTTTTGTACCAAAAATATTGGACATATTTATTTTTTTAAAGTATATTGATTCTTTTAAACTTCTACACCACAATTACTTAAAAATGAAAAAAATAAACAGCGCTTTTATTTCTGTTTTCAATAAAGAAAATTTAAACCCACTTGTTTCATTATTACTTAAATTTAATATTAAACTATTCTCGTCTGGTGGAACTAAAATTGCTTTAGAAAAGTTAGGTTGTAAAGTCACTTCAGTTGAAGATATTACACAGTACCCCTCTATTCTAGGTGGAAGAGTTAAAACTCTTCACCCAAAAGTTTTTGGTGGAATTTTAAATAGAAGAGATAAAAAAAGTGACTTAGAAGATATAGAAAAGTATGATATCCCAAGTTTTGACTTAGTTGTTGTCGACTTATATCCTTTTGAAGATACAGTTAAAAATAATGCTAATGAAGATGAAATTATAGAAAAAATTGATATCGGTGGAATTTCCCTCATTAGAGCTGCCGCTAAAAACTATAAGGACGTAATGATTATTCCCACCAAGGAATTGATTCCAAATTGTACGAGCATAATTGAAAAAAACAATGGTCACACTACTTTAGAAGAAAGATTGTTTTTTGCAAAAAAAGCTTTTGAAATATCTTCTCATTATGACACTAATATTTTTTCATGGTTTAGTAATGATTTTGATGAATCTTTAAAAATATCTATTTCAGAGAAAAAAATATTACGATACGGAGAAAATCCTCATCAAAAAGGAATTTATTATGGGAACCTTGGTGAAGTAGTAAAAAAATTAAATGGAAAAGAAATTTCCTATAATAATTTATTAGACATTGATGCTGCAATAAATTTAATTAATGATTGTAAAGAACCTACGTTTGCAATTTTAAAACATAACAATGCTTGTGGAATTGCTATAGATAATAACGTTTATGAAGCTTGGAAGAAAGCATTAGCTGGAGATCCAATATCTGCATTTGGTGGTATTTTAATTACAAATCAAGAATTAAATTCTAAAACAGCTGAAAGCATTAATAAATTATTTTTTGAAATTATAATTTCACCTAAGTTTTCAACTAATGCTTTTAATATTCTGAAAACCAAAAAAAATAGAATCATCTTAGAACTAATGTCTCAAAATAAAATTAGTAATAAACAATACAGATCAATTTTAAATGGAATTTTGACACAAGAAAAAGATATTTTGATTGATTCCGAGGAAATTTTAGAGAAAATAACTAAATTAAAACCTTCCAAATCTCAAGTTGAAGATTTATTGTTTGCTAGTACCATATGTAAGCACACAAAATCTAATGCTATTGTTTTGGTAAAAAATAAACAATTAATTGGAATTGGATGTGGACAAACATCAAGAGTAGACGCACTTAAACAAGCTATTGAAAAAGCAAAAAATTTTAATTTTAATTTAGAAAATAGTGTTATGGCCTCAGATGCATTTTTTCCGTTTCCAGATTGTATAGAAATTGCTGCTAAAGAACAAATTTCAGCTGTTATTCAACCTGGCGGCTCAATTAACGATCAACTATCAATAGATTGTTGTAATAAAAATAATATTAGTATGGTTTTAACAAAAACTAGACACTTTAAACACTAAAAAAAAAAGATATGGGTATACTTGATTTTATGAATCTTACAGAAGATATTGCAATTGATTTAGGTACTGCTAATACGTTAATAATTCACAACGATAAAGTAGTGGTTAATGAGCCCTCTATTGTTGCCATGGAGACAAAGACGGGCAAATTTATAGAGGTTGGTGTTAAGGCCCAGCAAATGCATGGAAAAGCTCACAAGGGTATTGAAACTACAAGACCACTAAAAGACGGTGTTATCGCTGATTTTGATGCTGCAGAATCAATGATTAGAGAATTTATAAAAAAAATACCTGCTTTAAAAAGACGAATATTCTCACCTGCTTTAAGAATGGTAATATGTATCCCATCTGGAATAACTGAAGTTGAAAAGCGTGCTGTCAGAGATTCAGCAGAACATTCGGGAGCTAAAGAAGTGTATTTAATTCATGAACCTATGGCCGCTGCAATAGGAATTGGAATTGATGTTCAAGAACCCAAAGGGAATATGGTAATTGATATCGGGGGGGGGACTACTGAAATAGCTGTGATATCATTAGGTGGAATTGTATGTGATAAATCTGTAAAGGTCGCTGGAGATATTTTTACATCAGATATAAAATTTTATATGAGAACTCATCATAATTTAGTTGTTGGTGATCGTTCTGCTGAAGAAATTAAAATTCAATGTGGTGCTGCAACACAAGTATTAGAAAATCCACCTGAAGATTGGCCAGTTCAAGGAAGAGATCTAACTACTGGAAAACCTAAGCAAGTTATTGTTTCGTATAAAGAAATAGCACAGGCACTTGATTCGTCAATTTGTTCAATTGAAGATGCCATTATGCAAGCTTTAGCAATGACTCCGCCAGAACTTGCCGCTGATATTTATAACACTGGAATATATTTAGCCGGGGGAGGCTCGATGTTAAGAGGTCTAGAAAAACGTATTTCTGCTAAAACAGACCTAGCAGTATTTATTGCAGAAGATCCTTTGAAAGCAGTAGTGAGAGGAACTGGAATTGCTCTGAAAAACGTTGATCATTATACATTCTTAATGAGATAATTAATTTGAATATATGCGATTTTTAATTGAAATTTTAATTAAACATCATGTTTTTTTTATTTTTATTTTTTTAGTTTTTTTTTGTCTTTCTCTAATTCTCAAAATTAATCCCTATAACGAAGTAAAACTTTTGAATGGAGTCAGAAATTTGATTTATACATCATTAGCAACAGAAAATAATTTAGTTGAATATTTCAAATTAAAAAAAATAAATTTGAAACTTAGTGAAGAAAATAATCAGCTAATTTCAGACAACGAGCAATTAAAATTTGAGAACGCTGAACTTCAAATTTTTAAAAAAAATAAAGATTTAATATTCCAAAAAAATCAAGAAAGATTCAATTATATTCCAGCAAAAATTGAAAAAAAAAACTGGACTCTAGCTAATAATATTCTTATTCTAAACAAAGGTAGAAAACATGGAGTGCTAAAAAATATGGGTGTTATGAACACTAAGGGAGTCGTGGGAATAGTAAGTAATACTACAGATAATTTTTGTGAGGTTACAACAATAATAAGTAACCACACTAGATTATTGACGTCTATAAAAACAAAAAACGGAATATTAAACGAAGGAATATTAAAATGGAACGGAAAGTCTCATAAGTATGGAAGTTTAGAAGGTGTGGGAAATGAAATAGAAGTTTCGTTGGGAGACTCAATATTTACTCATTCAGAATCTAAAAGTTTTTATAGCGGTATTTTCATTGGAACTATATCAAATTTTGAAAAAAAAATAAGTTCTAACTCTTTTAAAATTGATATTTTATTTGGAGTAGACTTTAAAAATATAAATAACGCTGTAATAATTAAAGATAGATTAAAAAGTGAATTAAATTTTTATGAAAACAAATAATTCGATTTTATTTTGTTTTTTTGGAAATGTAATTTTCCAAATTTTTGTTCTAAACCAGTTTTTATTTAGTAATTGGATAAACCCACTATACTACGTAATTTTTATATTATTTATCCCCACCAAAAAAAGTCACCTATTTATCATTTTGTCATCTTTTCTAATTGGTTTATTAGTTGATATTGGAACGGGTACATTAAGCTCAAGTGGTCCCATTCATGCATTAAGTAGTATGATTTTAGGATATTTTAGACCAAAGTATATAAAATTTATTTCCACAAGGGGAAATAGTATATCAGAATTAAACTTTAATAATTTAAATTTCAGCAGAGTCTTTTTCTATATTATTATTGGAGTTTTTTTTCACCATTTTTTATTATTTATTTTTTCAGGTTTAAATTTTAAAAATATACTAATCAGTACATTTCTAAGTTCATTTTTTACCTCCATACTTTTAATATTTTCATATTATACATTCAAGAAATGAAAGGAAATTTTATACTAGCTAATAGAAGATTTTTTATTTATTTCTTAATTTTCTTTGTTTCTTCAATTTTTATTTCAAAATTATTTTATATACAAATAATTCAAAATTCATATTATGAAAACTTAGCAGAAAATAATGCAAAAAGAAGAATTCTTATACCACCAGAAAGAGGATTAGTTTATGATAGAAATAACAAATTAATTGCAAAAAATGATAGTATAATTGATATTATGATAATTCCTAAAGAATTAAAATTGACTACACTGGAAGACTCAATTAACTTATGTAATTACTTTAATATATCTATATCTCAACTATCAAAAAAAATTGAAAAAGCTAAACAATATTCATACAGTAAAGGATCTATCTTTCTTGAAGAAGTTCCATTTTCAATTCTTGAAAATTTATTTCAATTTTCTGGTCTTTACGAACAACCTAGAATGGTAAGAAAATATAATACTAAATACGCCGCAAATATTTTAGGTTACATTGGTATAATTAATAATGTTAAAATAAGCGATAAATATTATGAAAGTGGAGATAGAATAGGAAAATCTGGAATTGATAAATCTTACGAAAAGTTTTTAAGAGGAAAGAAGGGTGTCAAACACATTATCCAGGACGTAACTGGAAAACAAATGCCATTTAAAAATGGAGAACTAGATACTCTTTCCATCCCTGGAAATTCAATAACTCTTACTATCGATTTAGAACTACAAGAGTTTGGAGAAAAAATCATGAAAAATTACACTGGCAGTATTGTTGCTATTGAACCTAGTTCTGGGGAAATTCTATGTTTAGTTACTAGCCCTTCGTATGATCCATCTGACTTCATTGGAAATAAAAGAAATAAAATTTATCCTAGTTTAAGAGACAATCCTAATAAACCTCTTTTTGATAGAACTATATTATCTACATATGCCCCTGGATCAACAATAAAAATGTTAACTGCACTAATAGGTTTACAAGAAAATATTATTTCGACTAAAACTAAAATTAACTGTAACTTTGGATGGAACTACGGGAAAAGAATGAAAGTCGCCTGCCATGGAACTGATCATCCTCCGATGAATATTACTAATGCTTTGGCAGAATCATGTAATGCTTATTTTTGCGAAATGTTTTACAGGTTAGTGAAAAGTAAAAAAACAAGCAGTGAAGGTGTTGATATATGGGCTAAATACTTAAAGGAATTCGGCTTTGGTAATTTTCTTAATAACGATCTACACGCTGGTGTACCAGGAAAAGTTCCGGACGGAAATTACTACAACAAAATTTATGATGGGTTTAGATGGGGTCCCTCGAATTGTATTTCTCTAGGAATAGGGCAAGGTGAATTATTAACAACTCCCATTCAACTAGCAAATTATACAGCAATTCTTGCAAATAGAGGTTATTTTTTCACCCCCCATATTTTAAAAAATATAAAAGGTGTTAACTCAATTAGTAAAATTTTAGAATTAGAATTAATTAAAAAAAAGTTTAAAGAAAAAAAGAAAGTCTCAATTTCAAAAAAATATTTTGATTATGTTATAAAAGGAATGGAAAAAGTGATTTACGGAATAAATGGGACTGCAAAAAAAACAAAAATAACTAATATTGAAATTTGTGGAAAAACTGGCACTGTTGAAAATTCTAAAAATAGAATTAAACAAATAGACCATTCAGTATTCACCGCTTTTTCACCTAAAAATAACCCTGAGATTGCTATTGCAGTATATATAGAAAATGGAGGAGACGGTGGAGATGCAGCAGCGCCAATTGCAAATTTGTGTATTGAGAAATATCTCAATAGGAATATCGATTTATCATTTAAAAATAAACCAGCGTATGATTTAAAATTTAAAAATTATATTAAAAATATTTTTGAGAAATGAATAGAAACCCTGACTATAAATTTATTGACTTTAAAATATTTTTTTCTTATATAGGATTAGTCTTGTTAGGGCTTTATGCTATATTCGTGGTAGAATATGATCCTAGCGTCCCTTTTTCTTTATACTCTGAATTTGGAAAACAAATAATATTTCATCTTATATCTCTTTTGATTGGCATATTTATTTTATTATTAGACGGTAAATTTTTAATGAGGTTATCGTACTTAATTTATTTTTTTTCCATTTTACTTTTAATTAGTGTTTTAATTTTTGGAGAAACTAAACATGGAGCAAAATCTTGGTTTGATTTTGGGTCTTTTGGATTTCAACCAGCAGAATTTGCTAAATTTGGTACTGTCCTTGCTTTAAGTAAATTTTTATCAAAATTTGATGTAGTATTATCTAATAGAAGAGACTTAGTAAAAGCGTCACTTATAATTTTTTTCCCTGTATTTTTAATTTTTTTACAGCCAGATTTAGGCTCGTGTTTAGTATTCACTTTTTTAATAATTCCTCTTTTTAGAGAGGGGTTAAACAAATTTATTCCAATTATAATTTTTACTTTAGCATTATTATTTATTCTTACGGTTTTATTATCACTTAAATACGTAATAATAGCTATTTTCATAACTTCTTTGTTATTTTTCTTTTTTAAAAAAAGTTCATTAAAGTATACTTTAACTTTTTTTTTAATTTGCTCTTTGTGTTCTTTTTTCTTTCAATACTCTTTTGAAAACTTACTTAAACCCCACCAACAAACACGGATTAATGTTCTTTTAGGGAAAAATATAAGTAAATCTGAAAGATATAATTTAGATCAATCTTTAATTGGAATTGGATCGGGTGGTTTTTTTGGTAAAGGTTTTTTACAAGGAACTCAAACAAAAGGAGACTACATTCCAGAACAAAGTACTGATTTTATTTTTTGCGCAATAGGGGAAGAAATTGGATTTTTTGGTTCATTAATTTCTATATTATTATTTGTTTTTTTTATGATTCGAATAATAATAATCAGCGAGAGACAAAGATCGAAGTTTTCTAGAATTTTTGGATATAGTTTTTTAGGAATATTCTTTAGCCACTTTTCTATCAATATAGGTATGATTCTTGGTTTATTTCCCGTAGTAGGTATACCTCTACCGTTTGTAAGTTACGGAGGAACTGCTTTAGTAAGTATGACTATTTTTCTTTTCTTTTTCTTGAAATTAGATTCTTACAGAATGGAAATATTAAAATGACATGTGTAACATTTCAATTTGATCCTCATTCTTTGATTGATTTATCACATTTAATTTGAATTCTGATTTCGCGGAGTTAATTAGCTGTTGCTTATTTCCCAATACTGCATCATCTGAAAATTCTGATGTAATGATATCACCTTTCAAGAAAATGAAAACTCCTCTATTTCCAACATAAGGTTGAGATAATATATCTTTTTTCGTACTAAAAAAGAAACCTGTTGCACCAGGATCATTTCCACCGTCAGAAAAATTAGAAGCATTAAATGAAAAATTGGAAGCATTACTAACTGTTTTATTGAGATTTTTAGCTAATAGATTAATATCTTCTGACCAATTTTTACTTATTCTTTCTTTAATAAGTTCAGATTTTTTTAAATCAATAATTTTCTTTTTAATCTCAAATTTAACTGATTGAAAATCTTTATACTTTCCATCTTTAATTTCTTTTACAAAAATCACAACATCATCATATATATTTGAGTTAAATCTTTTTACTTGACCTAATTCTCTCTCTTCAAAATCTACTGAAGTAAATGGTAAAGCAGTATTTATATTATTAGGAATTCCATAAATCCATCTTATAATTTCTCTGGAGTTTCCTTTGATACCTGTTATTTCCGTATCTAAGTCTGAAATAGAAATGTTTTTTTTAATAATTACGTTTTTGAGTTTTTTTGCACTATTTTCTAATTCTTCAGATGTTTTGTTAGAAAATGCAAAATCTTTAGCTTTTCTAAAGTTTTTTTCAGTTGTATTTTCATCAAGATAAATATCTTTATTCAAAAATACAACATCCACTGAGTCCTTATATTGATTTATTATTATTCCTATTTTAACAATATCATCTTCAACCATTGGGCCAAAAAATGAGTTTCCTAGTTCATTATTTAAGTTGTTATTATATTGGTTGATATCCGTAAAAGATTTTTTTTCTAATTCAACAGAGCTCTTAATAACTGATTTTTCCCTAACATATTCTAATAATGCTTTACTTGAATTGGTTGTGTCAGAAATTAAAGCTTGGAAATTTTTTAGATTATTTTTTACTTGAGCTATAATTTGATTTTTTGCCTTAGCTACATCATCAATACTTGGTTTGGATTCAAAATAATAATAATCAATTATTCTTGTTTTATTATCATTTAAATAATCTTCTAAATTAGAGTTGTAATAATTCATTAACTCATCATCTGTAATCTCAATTTCTGTATCTTTAATTTCTCTAAAAGGAATAAAAATATATTTTCCGTTTAACCTTTTTTGTGAATCTTTATATTCTTTTTCTAAATATAATTTAGGAGCAAAAGTTCCTAGATCGTAAAGTGATATAAACCTATTTATTTCATTATTTGATATTTGAAAAGGTTTGAACATAAAATTATAGTTAAGATAATTAGCCTGATTTTGATTTACTTTACTATTTTCCATCCAAACTGCTATACTATCCTCTAATATTTTTCCGTCAATATTAGTATCAACTTCTCCCTCATCATTTGTTCTTAATGCCCTCCACCATGAATTGAAAAAAGGAGCTGCATTATCTATACCAGTGATTGTTCCCTTGACTAAATCTATTTTTTCTACTTCAGAATACCTATATTCTAAAGTTTTCATCTCATTTTTGATAAATGATCTCTGAGAAAAATGATCCCATATATTATTTAAATTTCTTTTATTTGAGTTAACAGCGTTTTGAGATTGCTGAATAAATTCTAAATAAGTTAGATGAGCTTGTAAAGCAATATCTTCAGGGTTTGAAACAAAATAACTACCCCCCCTTGAATTAGGTCTTTCATAAGAATTATATAGTTGATAACCATGTGAAGAACCTAAAGAGTTTATTTCTAATTCATTATTATTACCAGAAAAAATCATTCCAAAGGTTTTAAAAGCGTCAAATTGAGGATCAACAAATAAATACATACCAACTCCAATGATAAAAAAAGTAATTCCTTTTAAAATTTTATTTGTTCTTAAAGTATTTAATACTGCCATCTTAAAAAATATTTTTTGGGGATACGAATATACAATTTATTTACTATTTAAAACAAGTATTACTTCCTCTATAAGGTTATCTGATACTTTAGAGACTAAAAAAATATGATTTTTAATATTTATTTTCTCATTTTTTTCTGGCAAATTACTTAGTGATGATAGAATTAAGCCACCTAAAGTTTCATACTCTGCGGAGTCAGGTAAAGAAAGGTTATATTTTTCATTTAAATAACTTACTTTAACTTTTCCACTGAACTTAATTTTATCAGTTGAAACTTTCACTTCTACTTCCTCAGTGACATCGTGTTCATCCTGAATTTCACCAAATAATTCTTCTACTATATCTTCTAAACAAATAATACCTGACGTTCCCCCATATTCATCTAAAACAATAGCAATACTCCTTCTATCTTTTAATAGTTGATCTAAAACTTTTTTTACCAACATACTTTCTGGTACAAAAGAGATTGGCAATAACATATCACGAATTTTTTTTGGATTTTTGAATAATTCAAAAGAGTGTACATAACCTAATACAAAATCAATACTTTCTTTGTATATAATGATTTTTGAATGACCTGACTTTATAAAACTTTTTTGCAAATTTTCTATACTGTCATTTAAATCCATGCTTATTACTTCTGTTCTAGGAATCATACAATCTCTTACTCTAATTTTTGAAAAATCAAGTGCATTTTTTAAAATTTCCACCTCTGGGTTTATGTTTTCTTGATTTTCCGTGTAATGTTGTTCTAAATAATTATCTAAGTCTATTCTATTAAAATCTATTTTTTTTTCTAATATTTTTACCCCAAATGTTTTAATTATTAAACTTGAAATAAAAGACATAACATAAACTATAGGGGTAAGTATTTTGTACATTAAAGAAGCTGGTATTGCAAATACTTTTAACATTTTATTTGAAAGTGTAGAAAAGATGGCTTTTGGTATAAACTCTGCAATAATTAAAACTAAAATAGATGCCAATAAAATTTCTAGAATTCCAATTAAAAATTGATTTTTAATAAAATTTGAAAGCGATACATTTAAAACCTTTGCCATAAATAATCCATATACTACCAAAGCAATATTATTTCCAATTAACATTGTTGTTATAAAATGAGACTGATTATTTAAAAAATTGAAAATTATTTTTTCAGATTTTGTTCCACTTTCCTTATCTAAAGCAATTTTTAATTTATTTGAAGAAAAAAACGCTATTTCCATTCCTGAAAAGAAAGCCGAAAAAATTAATGAAATGATAATTATAGTTGCGTCCATAAAATATAACTATTCTTGATCAATTTGTATAATACCATCAATATTAAAAATCTTATAATTTTTGAAATTATCATCCGAGTAAAAACCACAACCATTAATTACTTTATCAGATGTTTTAATTAAAACAGTATCTAAAGATAAAATATTGTTAGTTTCTATATTCCAAAATAACTGATTTGTTTTAAGAAGATCTCCGTTATAATTTTTTAATTGTACATTATTTATTAATTCAATAATATCTTTACTAACGTAATGAATTAGTTTTTGTGAAGATACTTCAAATACCGAATCTCCTAAATTATTATAATTTATTACTAAAACAGAGTCATCGAAAAAAGAAATGTCATACACGGAATCTTCTAATATAAACTGGGGTTCTAATTTATACAAAATTGTATCCATAAAACACGAGTTATTATAATCTTTATTTAAATAAGCATAATCTTTGTAAGATTCCATGTTTTTAGTTTGAAGGAAAAACCTTTTACTACCATTTGAAAAATAATTCATTTCTAGATTTGAAGCTTTTTCATGACTAGATAACTCATTGTTTAAAAAGTCATAATTAATTTCGTTATTTGAGCATGCAGAAATCAAGAAATAAAAAATAAAAAATAAATATTTTTTCAAAATCTTACTCTTACATTTTCAGTGTACCAACAATTAATCTTATAAGTTTTTGCGTCAGGATTACTTACATTATCTCTCCACATACTTTTGGTAGGTACTCTTTTTGAATAATCTGAAATTAATTTATTGGCTTCTTTTTCACAAGATTTATCTATTTTTTTGGCTAATTGAAATTTATCAATGGCAGCCCAATAACCAGCTTTTTTTGATGCGGGATCATTTCCACACTTAGAAGCTGTTTGAGCATATAATTTTCCGATAAGAATATAGGGCTCTCCCCAATTTTTTCTGTAATTAGTAGCTTTAAGAGCATATGATCTTGCTGTCGAATTACTACCAACTAAAGCAGAGGCTGCTGCTGAATAAAATGCATACTTAGATTTATTAATATTATTAAGCTCTTCATTTTCATAAGCTTCAACAAAATAATTAATTGCATCTCTGTATTCTTTTTTTGCATATTGTCTTTTTCCCATTTTAAATGCAGATTCGGGTGTTGGATTCATTTCATGTAATAAAGTAACAACTTTGAGGTAAAAGTCACTATCCATACAATCTTTCTTAATAAATATTTCTGCTGTTCTATTTAACCACTTTAGATCTTTTATTGAGTCCCCACTACTTATAAAATCAGTATAAAATTTATCATACTTTTCATTTTTTTTATTCCACTCTTGTTTAATTGTGAATCTGTTAAAACCTTCATATAATGCAACAAGTTGATCGCAACTTGTAATAATTTTTTCAAAATTTTTATTTACACTTTTTTTTGCCTTTTCAATTCTCTCTAATTCAGCTTTTAATTTAGATATTTCTTTTTTTTCTTTAGCTGTTAATAATTTTGTGCTATCAGAATTCAAATTAAAAATTTCTTGAGAGATACTGGCTTCACGGTATTCTACAACCTCAGAAACATCAGAAAATAAAGTCATTAAATCTTGTTTATCAATTTCTTTTTGTTGAAAAAGTTTTAAAGAGACATTAAAAAAATAATTTATTGTAGTTGCAGTACTATTTAAACCATCTGTCTCGAAAGAATTTTGTAAAACTAAACGACAGGCTTTCAATTCTTCAATTGTACTAGATTTATATTTATACATATCTTTTCCTTTGAGGGCTAAAACATATCCTTCTTTTCCTGGATAATATTTTAATCTTAAATCATATATATTTAACAAATCTTGAATTAAATTATCTTTTTCTGCATCATCTTCACTTTTTTCAATTAAGCCTTTTAAAATTTTTGGCCCATGTAAGTATAAATTTTTTGTTCTTTGCGGCGAGTTTTCTACTAACCATTTCCAAGGTTCATAGGCATCTGAAAAACTTTTCTGTTTATAATACTCTGTATAGTTGCTTAAGAAATTGTTAGTTTTAACAGTATCACATCCATATACTAAATCTAAACACTGTGAATTTGTTTGTATTATGTTGAAAATAAAAAATATTAAAATAAAGTTTACTTGTTTCATTATTATTGAATTTTACGTTTATTAAACCATTTATCATTGAAAGTCATTGAAAATATAAAATTTATATATCTTTCACTAATTAACATTCCTTGACCTGACCCCCTACTGCCTATTTGACAACTTAAATTTAACTGACTCATATTTTTTGGGACTGGTAAACCTATTCCAAAACTTAATTTAAAATCCTTCAGTAAACCCGCTTTATTCAATTCAAAAGAATCTAAATTCAAATAACCAGATGAGTATGAAAAACCTAATCTGTATTGAACCCTATTCCAATAATTGTGAATATCATCTATTTTTGGAATATAATAACCTCCAACTATAAACTCACTTAAGTCCTCAATATAATTTGATGAAGTGTTAAACTGTTTATAACTAGACCAATTTGAATAATTATAATCGAATCCAACTAACCAATTATCATTATTATAAAAATTTATTCCTGCGCTTAAAAAAGTTGGTAGTTCCAGAAAACCACTTTGTTCGATAAAATTATTAATTGTATCTCCAAAATATTCATATTGTCCCGATAACGTGTAAGTGTGGGAATATAAATTTTCAGTAGAATTTAACTTACTTTTAGGGGTGTAAATAAATCCTATTGATAGGTTAGTACTGGAAATTTGCTTGTCTAAAATGAGGCCATAACTTAACTGAAAATCTCTAACTTTTGCAGATCGATTTTCTCTGTAATTATTAAATCCCACTGAATCAATTTCAATAGAGTTAAATCTTGAAATTGTGCCAAAATAATAATTGAGATTAACACCAGCAGAAATAATAAAACTTTCATTTAACTGTAGTTTGTGTGCAGAGCCAAATATTATCTTGTTTAACCCACCATTTCCTGAAAAATTGTACGTAATCTGTGTAAAGTCTAAATCATTAAATTGTTGATCTTGATTGTCATTATATTCAACATTATAACCAATAACGCTGTAAGGCCTGAAACCAAGCGAAACAGACGAACTATTAGAGACAGGAAAACCTAAGCCAAAACCAACTATATTACCTAGTAAATCTGATTTTTTTAAATCATCTTGAAGCATTGTATAGTTGCTTATTTGAAAACCTAATTCAGCAGATGTTATTTTTAAAAAAGAATAACTTGCTGGATTCTGAAAATTTAAATGATAATTATCATTTAAAGCGTTGGAAATACCACTCATGCCTATGTTTTGAGATAAACCTGTTTGACTTATATTTCCAAGACCATAAAATGAATAAGGTGAGTTTGTGTTTACTTGAGAGTTTGCCAAACAAGTAATTAGTATAAAAACTATATATAAACTATTATTTAACATTGTGTTCTAATAACAAATTTAATCCTTTCATTAATATGTCATTATCAAAATTGACATTTTTAATTCTTTTTTTAAAAAAAACAGAATCACCCCCAGTAATTACAGTGTTAAGATTTTTAAACTTATTATTATATAGTAGAATTCTTGAAATAATTTCGTCATAAACACCAAAAAAAACCCCGGACTGAATACTTTCAAATGTAGATTTTCCCAAAAATTTATATGGCTCTTGAAATTTTAAATTTGGTAATTTACTATTTACACCAGATAATGATTTCAACCTTAAATTAATTCCAGGACTAATTTGCCCTCCTTTGTAAATTTTATTTGAGACTATGTCGTATGTTATACAAGTACCTATATCAATAATCAAATGATTTTTAAAATTAGGGAAAGTAAATAGTGCCCCAATGGAACCCCCAATTCTATCGTAACCCAAACTATCAATTTTGTCGTATTCTATGTCTATCATTAATTTGCTAATGTTATCCCAGTAAAAGATTTTAACAGATTTGTCATTAATTATATTTTTTAGGTGTTTATTTAAACTTTTATTTTTTCCACAAAAAAGAATGTACTTAATTTTATAGAATCTTGATAAGATTGGTGATAAATCTATTTCTTGAATTGATTTATAAATATATTTTTTTAATATATTTTTTTTATTAAATACAGCTAGTTTTATATTAGTATTTCCAATATCTATTATTAATTTCATTTTTCTAGAAACAATATTTAGAATAAATTTATAAAAACATACAATATTATTTATTCTAAATAATGTTATATATTTGAAGACATTTTTATGGTACCATAGCTCAGTTGGTAGAGCAAAGGACTGAAAATCCTTGTGTCCCTGGTTCGATTCCTGGTGGTACCACTACTATAAAACTCTCTTTTAAAAGAGAGTTTTTTTTTTGTGATAATCTTCTTTGACTTAGAAAAAAGTTAAAGTAAATATATATAAAAACATTAAAAACTATTTTTAAAGAATATAATTTTTATTTAAAAAAAATCGTCGTATAACAATTTTAAATGATTAATAATTTTGTATTGATAAATTCATTTAAAAATTTTATTTTGACTCTTTCCTGACTCATATCATCTCTATTTCTAAATGTTACGCTATCATCTTCTAACGTATTGTGGTCAACAGTTATGCAAAACGGTGTACCTATCGCATCTTGTCTTCTGTATCTTTTACCAATAGAATCTTTTTCTTCATAATAACAATTAAATTCTTTATTTAATTTGTTGAAAATTTGTTTTGCTATTTTGGGTAAATTATCTTTTTTAACTAGCGGTAAGATTGCAACTTTGAATGGAGCTAAAATTGGTGGTAATTTTAAAAGTACTCTTTTTTCATTATTTTCTGTTTCCTCACAGTAAGATTGACAAATTATAGCAAGAAACATTCTATCGAGTCCTATGGAAGTTTCAACTACATAAGGAGTATAACTCTTATTTAGTTTTGAGTCAAAATATTGAATTTTTTTATTGGTCTCATTAGAATGATTTTTTAAGTCAAAGTCTGTTCTAGAGTGAATCCCTTCGATTTCTTTAAAACCAAATGGAAATTTAAACTCAATATCAGTTGCTGCATTTGCATAGTGAGCTAATTTTTCGTGATCATGAAACTTCAAATTAGATTGAGAAATTCCTAGATTTTTATGCCATTTAATTCTTTCTTCTTTCCAATAACTGAACCACTCTTCTTCTTTTCCTGGTTCAACAAAAAATTGCATTTCCATTTGTTCGAACTCTCTCATTCTAAAAATGAATTGACGAGCTATTATTTCATTTCTAAATGCTTTTCCAACCTGAGCTATACCAAATGGCACTTTCATTCTAGCAGTTTTTTGTACATTAAGAAAGTTTACAAATATTCCTTGTGCTGTTTCAGGTCTTAAAAAAAGTTCTACTGCTTCATCAGCTACGGATCCAACCTTGGTGCCAAACATCAAATTAAATTGTCGAATATCTGTCCAATTAGACGTACCTGATATTGGGCATACAATTTGTAAATTTTCAATCAGTTGTTTTAGTCCATTATAATCTTCATTTTCTAAAAATTCACTCATTTCTTTTGTAACAACTTCTATCTGACTTAGATACTTAACTATACGTGGTGATGTTTTGTAAAATTTTTCCATATCAAAATTTTCACCAAATCTTTTTTGAGCCTTATGAGTCTCTTTTTCAATTTTGATATTTAATTTTTGAATATAAGTTTCAATTAATTCATCTGCTCTGTATCTTTTTTTGGAATCTTTATTGTCAATTAGTGGGTCATTAAAAGCATCTGTATGACCAGAAGCTTTCCATATTTTAGGATGCATGAAAATGGCAGAATCCAAACCTACAACATCGGTTCTGTACTGAACCATTGATTTCCACCATTGTTTTTTAATATTGTTCTTTAACTCTACTCCATTTGGACCATAATCATAAAAAGCAGAGAGGCCATCATAAATTTCACTTGAAGGAAAAACAAATCCATACTCTTTACAATGTGAAATAATTGATTTTAAAGTTTGTTCTTTTTTACTCATAATGACCAAAAGTAATGAAAAAAGAATTACTATTTTTAATGAAATAATTATAATAATGATTTTT
>Ga0160422_10001046_pt1 | contig 17146 bp, 14 predicted proteins | sample Fk160mmetaG_FD_108192 | JGI IMG/M metagenome (GOLD analysis project Ga0160422, IMG submission 108192) | Marine microbial communities from the Central Pacific Ocean - Fk160115 60m metaG | ecosystem: Environmental > Aquatic > Marine > Oceanic > Photic zone | place: The Central Pacific Ocean... | reverse complement strand
TCACATTTTTTATAATGACTTTTGGTTGGAGCCAATGTAATATTTACGACGCGACAGATTGCGAATGCATGGAAGAAGGAGAAACAGACTGCGATCTCTTGCCTGATATTCAAGCTTCCTGGTACGGAATACTTAACTACTCAGGTGGACCTAGTGAATATCCTCAAACAGGGGCTGGTGAAAACAATGGTAGACTTAGAATCAGTGTTTCAACACCAAATACTGGTTATGGACCACTGACTGTTAGAGGAGTTGATGATAACGGCTTTGCTTACTTTTTGTGTGATAATGATACAATTGCTGTTCAAACCGGAGGGTCTATAGGTGGATACTATTGTGACGATTCTGACGAACCAGCTAAGCATTTGGCTATTCAAAGAATTTACCACAGAAATTCAGATGGTTCAATGAGCTATTATGATAGATTTGCTGGAACTATGACATATCACCCTACTCATGGACATATGCACTCAGACGAATGGGGAGTATTTACTCTTAGATTACAAGATCCTAACGACCCTAACCCCCTAAACTGGCCAATTGTAAGTAACGGAGCTAAAATGGGTTTTTGCTTGATGGATTATAATGATTGTGGAGACAACGCTGCTTATGGGCACTGTAGAGATGAAAATAGATACTCAGATCAATATTTAGAAGATTACCCTGAAGTTGCAGCTCAAGGTTTTAACGGAGGAAATATTCTAACTAACAATAATCAATTTCCTAATAACGGATTAGGTGGTCAAAATTATGGTTGTAGTGTAATTGAACAAGGGATTACCGTTGGTTGGACTGATATTTATAGTGAATATTTAGAAGACCAATGGATTGATATTGATCCTGGATTATGTAATGGTGAATACTGGATCGTAGGCGAGATAGATAGACAAAACTTTTACCTTGAATCAAACAAAGATAATAACTGGACCGCTGTCCCAGTTACTTTAACTCAACAGTTGGATTCACAAAATTTTGATATTGAAATTATTACAGACAGCACTCCTATTTTGTGTGAAGGAGAGTCAATAACACTTTCTTCATCTGTTGATAATGCATCAATGACTTATAATTGGTCAAATGGAATGTCTGGATCAAGTATTGAAGTTTCAGAGCCAGGTATTTATTATGTGGAGGTAGTAAGTGAATGCGGTAGTAGTACATCTGAAGCAATTGAAGTTTTATCAACATCAGTTGATGCTCCAGGTGCAACTGACGTAACAATTGAAGAAGGCAATTCTACTACTCTTTATGCATCTGGTTCAGGTAATATATTTTGGATGAACAATGAGGGCACAATAGTGGGGTCTGGACAGTCATACACAACTCCTTTACTTTTCGAAAACACAACTTACTTTGTTTATCAGGAAGAAGAAATTATACCAGCTCCGGAATTTCTAAGTACAGGCGAAATTGAACATTTATGTGACGGTGGCGGAAGCTGTGATTACAGTGGAACGGTATATAATGGCGGGTTGCGATTTGAGGCGTTAAACGAATTTACCTTAAACTCAATCAAAGTATATGCAGGACTTGAGGGCGCAAGAACATTTGAATTACGAAACACTGGATTAGATCAGATATTTGAATCTACAACAATGGACATTCCTGTGAGTGAAGAAAATGGTTTTGTAGTTAATTTAAATTGGACTATACCAGCAGGAGAATACATAATAACTACTAATTCAGATTTAAATAACTCAAATTTTGGAGATAACAATCCAATGCTTAAAAGAACTACTGGTGGCCTCGCAACTTTTCCACACATATTAGATGATGTTGTAACTATAAATGATGGATATTATAACAATGAGGGTAATAATATTGAAGGTGCAGGATTTAGTACATCATACTATTATTATTTTTATGATTGGAAAATAAATAATGAATGGGAAGTTGGAGGAGTGTCTTGCTCTAGCGATTTATTAGAAGTTGACGTAATAGTAAATAATAATAACTCTAATATAGAGGAATCAAGTTCATTAGATTTTGATTTTTTTCCAAACCCTGCTTTTAAACAAGTTAGTATTGAACCAGGATTTAATTTAAATGAATCTACATTAATAACAATTATTAATGAAATTGGAGAAGAAATTAAAAATATACAAATTGACAACTTTGATGAACCAATTAATTTAAATATTGAAGACTACTCGAGTGGATTATACTTTATTAAAGTCAAATCTTCAAAAGGAGTCAAAACAAAACCAATTATGTTTAATTAAAAAAAAGCCCTCTAGAAGAGGGCTTTTTTTATAGAATACAAATGAAGCTATTATATCTTTTGTTAATAACTACTCAAATTTATTCTCAAATTAATTGGGTAAGTTTTAACACATCTAATTCAAACATTCCTTACAACCAAGTCAACTCTATAGAATTTGGGTCTTCATTTAACTCAAGTGGGGATATTTTCGTTGGAACATCATTCGGGCTAGGTATTTTAAATATTGATAATGCAAATTTTGCCAACAATACTTGGTCTACGTTCAACGAAGTTCCGGATCCAAATACTGGACTTATAGGTAACGAAATTATTAATATTCAAAAAAATAATAGTGGAGATATGTGGATATGTACAACTAATGGTATTTCAATATTAGAATATAATTCTTCAATAGTAGACACCACTAATGAAAATTGGGAATATTATAACACAGATAACTCTTCTATCCCAAGTAATATGGCCAAAAGTATTCTATTTGATGAAAGTAATAAAATTTGGATTGGCACAACATCCGGACTTGCTATTATCGAAAATGACTCCTGGAATGTACAAACATTTGAAACAGAGGGGATTTACTCCAATAATATAAAAAAAATTATTCAAAACCCATCCGATCAAAAAATATATCTTGGTACTTTAAACGGAGGTTTATATACATGGGAAAATAATGAGTTTTACTATTGGAATAATACAAACAGTGGCCTTATAGATAATACAATTAATGATTTTATCTTTGACTCAAATAACAACCTAATTATAACAAGTCCTTCTGCAGGCTTAGAAGTACAAACTTCTGAGGGTAACTGGTTGCAATTTAACACCTCTACAAATCCGGAACTTCCATTTTTTATTAATAGTTTGCAAAATGTCATTATTGACAATAATAATAATTTATGGATTAGTACAATGGAAAACGGATTAATAAAATACGTAGATAATAACTGGACTTTTTATAATGAAGAAAACTCAGGATTACCTGATGACAAAATTAATTGCTTAAAATATGATAATATAAATAACACCCTGTGGATTGGAACAGACACACAAGGTATTGTTATGTTAGATTTAAATACATTAAATAACTTTGAGAGTTTAGAAGAATTTAATTTTAATCCATACTTTATTGGCGATTTTTTAAATCTTAATTTAGAAGATTCTGGTTTGATAAGCATTTATAATATTTCTGGAAATTTAATGTTCCAGTCTCTGAAAAATAAAAGTGAAAAGTCAGTGCGCACAAATAAACTGAAAGCAGGTAATTATATTATTACTTTTAAAAATAAAAGAAAAAAAATAAGCGCTTTAATAACTAAACAATAAAATTATTTATTTATTTCTTGTACTTGGATCATAATCCAAGTCCCTCTTCTTTAAATAATCATTTTCTTTATTTTCTTGTACTTTTTGTTTTATTCTCTTTTTATTTTTTGCTTTAGAAGTAACTTTTTTTTCTTCAAAATCTTTATTTTCAAGTTTCTCAGATTGCAATTCCTCTTTTTGATTTGGAGAAGTATCAATTGACACATCTACTTCCACCGTACTTTTACTGAATAACCACATCAATATACCTGCAAGAGTAAGCAAAATAAATAGTCTTTTTGGGCTCATTGTTGATTTTTTTTTAGACATAACGATTATTGTTTTCTTAAAATTAAATAAAATTTTTACTCTAATCTGTTGTCATAATATAGAATTTGTATAATTTGAACAACAGATTTATTATTAATATAATATAAACTTTGTTTTCCTTTTTTATTTGAATTGATAATTTTTTGTTTTTTTAAAATTGCTAGATGTAACGAAATGACGGGCTGCGAAATGTTTAATAATTCCTGAATATTTTTTACTGATAATGTTTCATGTTCATGAATTACCCTAAGAATCTGAACTCTTAACGGATGACCAATGGATTTAAAAATATTCGCTATATTTTGAATTCTAACAACTTTCACTAGTTCGTTATTTTTTTTCTTAATCTAGCTACTGGAAATCCCATTTGCTCTCTGTATTTGGCCACTGTTCTTCTGGCGATATTATAACCCTTGGACTTTAACATTTCTGTAATACTTTGATCATTAACGGGTTTTTCAGAATTTTCATTAGTAATAATTTCTATAATACTATTTTTAATTTCTTTTGCCGAAATACTTTCACCATCATTTTTAGTCATAGACTCTGAAAAAAAATGCTTTAATGAAAAAACACCAAATAATGTTTCAACATATTTACTGTTAATTACCCTCGACACAGTTGAAATATCCATATTTATTTCTGTTGCTATGTCTTTTAATATCATGGGTTTTAAGTCCCTTTCGTCACCAGTAATAAAATAATTTTTTTGTTTTTCAACAATTGCGGACATCGTTAAAATTAGTGTTTTTTGTCTTTGTTGAATGGCATTAATAAACCATCTTGCAGAATCTAATTTTTGTTTAGCAAACAATAAAGCCTGATGATTTTCTTTACTAACATCCCCTTTTTTTTCTTTATTTAGACTAATTAAGTTTTTAAATTCCTTACTTATTTTTAAAACAGGAGCATTTCTTGAATTTAAAGTAAATTCCACACGATCTTCTTCATCTACTTGTACTGTGAAATCTGGAATTATACTTTGAACATGACCCGAAGAGTTTAATCCAACAGCAGGCTTTGGATTTAATTTTTCAATTTCTAAAATAGCTAATTTTAAATCATCTAGATTAACTTTTAATTTATTGCAAAGTTTATCATAATGTTTATTTACAAATGTTTCAAAATATTTTTCTAAGATTAAAACAGCTAAATTTATTTCGGACTTTTTTTCTTTTTTCTTCAATTGAATAATCAAAGATTCTTTTAAATCTCTTGCCGCAACCCCAGGGGGATCAAATGATTGAATTATAGTCAAAACTTCCAAAACCTCTTTTTCAGTACAACTTAAATTTTTTGAAAAAATTAGATCATCACAAATCTGCAAAGGTTTTCTGTTTAAATAACCATCATCATTTATACACCCAATTATATAATAACCAATTTCAAAATATTTTTCACTTAATTTATGCTCTCTTAATTGATCAATAAGAATTTCAAATAAATTTTTTCCTGTATTTAAAATAATTTCATGTTCTTCATTTTCGTAAGAACTTTGGGTATATAATTTATAACTAGGTATTTCGTCATCGCTAATATATTGGTCTAAATTCAAATCTCTCTCTTGAAAATCTAAATCGTTTATATAATCTTCTTCAAAGTCACTCTCCTCATTATTAGATATGTTTTCACTTTCTAAGGCAGGGTTTTCAGTAAGTTCGTTGTCAATTCGATTTTCTAATTCAATAGTAGACAACTGAATTAATTTCATCAATTTAATTTGCTGAGGAGATAACTTTTGAAGTAATTTTTGGTTTAGAGACTGCTTGGGCATTTTAGAATTCTATATTTTTTGGTGTTCTTGGAAATGGTATCACGTCTCTTATATTACCCATACCTGTAATAAATTGAACTAACCTTTCTAAACCTAAACCAAATCCTCCATGAGGAACAGTTCCAAACTTCCTAGTTTCTAAATACCACCATAATTCTTTTTTTGAAATATTCATTTCTAACATACGATCATTTAGAATATTAAGCCTTTCTTCTCTTTGTGAGCCCCCAATTACCTCTCCAATACCAGGCATCAAAATATCCATAGCCGCAACTGTTTTATTATCGTCATTTTGACGCATATAAAATGCTTTTATTTGTTTTGGATAATTAATAATAACAACTGGCTTTTTAAATTTTTTTTCTACCAAAAATCTCTCATGTTCAGATTGAAAATCAACACCCCAGTCAGTAATAAGATATTTAAATTTTCTTTTTTTATTAGGTTTTGAATCTTTTAAAATATTAAATGCATCTGTGTAATCAATAATTTCAAATGGTTCGCTTACTACAAAGTTTAATTTATCAATTAATGTTTTATCATCTCTTTCTTCTTTTTTTAACAGACTTTGTTCTTTTAATAACCTATCGTTTAAAAATTTTATATCCTCAAAATAGTTATCTGTTACAAACTTAATTACATATTTTATCATTCCAATTGCCAAATTAATTATATCTTCAAGATTTGCAAATGCAACTTCCGGTTCAATCATCCAGAATTCAGCTAAGTGCCTTGACGTATTAGAGTTTTCAGCTCTAAATGTCGGTCCGAATGTGTAAACCTTCCCTAAACCTAAAGCTCCTAATTCTGCCTCCAGTTGACCAGAAACTGTAAGAAAAGTGTCTTTAGAAAAAAAATCTTTAGATGAATCGGTTTCATTTTTTTCTAATATTGTTGCTCTAAACATTTCACCTGCACCCTCAGCATCAGAAGTTGTAAGTATTGGGGTGTGTATATAATAAAAATTTTTTTCATGAAAAAATTGATGGATAGCGTAGCTAATAGCGTGTCGAATTCTAAAAATAGAACTGAATGTTTTTGTTCTGAATCTTAAATGTCCTTTTTCTCGCAAAAATTCAAATGAATGAGATTTAGGTTGTATTGGATATGATTCTGGATCGCAATAGCCAATTATTTCTATTTTATCTGCAACAAAATCGAATTTTTGACCCTTTCCTTGAGATTCTATTAATTTTCCTTCTACTCTAATACTCGTGCCCGTGTGTATATTATTAGTATCAATTTTATTTTCAGAAACAACTTGAATGTTATCATAGCAAGAGCCATCATTAATTGATAAAAATGTAATTTGATTATTACCTCTTTTTGTTCTAACCCAAGCCTGAACAAAGTATGTTTCATTAATTTTACCGTTATTAATTAAGTTCTTTATTGAAACGTGCATTATTATTATTTAAATTATTTGATTTAAATATCGAATTTAATTTCTTAAAAAGAAAGTATTGTGTTTTAATAATTATATTTTTGTATATAATATTAAGTACATATAATGCCTGAGATTCTTTCTAAAATATCAAATCCCAAAGATTTAAAAAAAATTAAAAAAAAGGATTTAAATAAATTAGCTCTTGAACTACGACAATTTATTATAGATGTTGTTTCTGTTAACGGTGGCCATTTTGGTGCTAGCTTAGGCGTTGTAGAACTAACTATCGCAATTCATTATGTATTTAATACACCTAAAGATTTACTGGTATGGGATGTGGGCCACCAAGCATATGGGCATAAAATTTTAACCGGAAGAAGGGACCGTTTTTTTACTAATAGAAAGTGGAATGGAATAAGTGGATTCCCCAAAAGAAAAGAAAGTATATATGATACTTTCGGTGTTGGTCATTCTTCAACTTCAATTAGCGCAGCCTTGGGTATGTCAGTTGCTTCTAAACTTTTAAAACGAAAAAAAAATCATATTGCTGTTATAGGGGATGGCGCAATGACGGCGGGACTTGCATTTGAGGGTCTAAACCACGCAGGTATTGAAAACTCTAATATTCTAGTTATTTTGAACGACAACTGTATGTCTATTGACCCTAACGTTGGGGCTCTTAAAGAATACTTATTAAAAATGAGTACATCCAAAATATATAATGAAACAAAAAATGAAATCTGGTCTCTCCTTGGAAAATTAAGTAAATTTGGGTCAAGCGCAAAAGAAATTGTAAGTCGGACTGAAAAGGCTTTAAAATCAAGTTTGCTTAAGAATAGTAATTTATTTGAATCTCTTAATTTTCGGTATTTTGGACCTATTGATGGCCATAATGTAGAGAGTTTGATTGAAACACTTGAAAAATTAAAGAATATACCTGGACCAAAAATTTTACATTGTATAACTACCAAGGGAAAAGGTTATGAAATAGCTGAAAATAACCAAACTAAGTGGCATGCGCCAGGAATCTTCGATAAAGATACTGGTGTAATCAGTAAAAGTAATAATTTAAATGAACCCCTAAAGTACCAAGACGTTTTTGGAAAAACTATAATTGAACTAGCAAGAAAAAATAAAAAAATAGTTGGTATAACTCCAGCAATGCCATCTGGTTCTTCATTAAAATTCATGATGGAAAAAATTCCATCTAGAGCTTTTGATGTAGGAATTGCAGAACAACATGCAGTAACATTTTCCGCTGGTTTATCAACAGAGGGCATTATTCCCTTTTGTAACATTTATTCTACATTTATTCAAAGAGCATATGACCAAGTTATTCATGATGTAGCAATACAAAACTTACATGTGATTTTTTGTATAGATAGAGGAGGATTAGTTGGGGCAGATGGAGAAACTCATCAAGGTGTGTTTGATATAGCATTTTTGAGATGCATTCCGAATCTTATTGTATCTTCTCCAAGAAACGAAGAAGAATTGCGAAACTTAATGTATACTGCGCAAAGTAAAGATTTTGGACCATTCTGTATAAGATACCCAAGGGGAAAGGGTGTAATGAAAAATAGTAATACTCCATTTAAAAAAATTAAAATTGGAACAGGCCAAGAGTTAATTAAAGGAGAAACTGTTGCTTGTATTTCTTTTGGGCCTATTGGAAATGATGTTTATGAAATTGGGAAAAGGTTAAAAGAGGATAATATAAATATTGGAGTGTATGATCTAAGGTTTGTTAAACCAATTGACGAAAAACTATTACACAAAATATTTACCAAATACAAGTGTATTATTACTGTTGAAGATGGATGCATCATGGGAGGAATGGGCTCGGCAATTTTAGAGTTTGGAGCTAAAAATAATTACCATACAAAAATTGAAATACTTGGAATACCTGATAAATTTATTCCTCACGGTAGCCCAGAAAAACAAAAAAAAGAATGCGGTATTGATAAAAAAAGTATTAAAGACAAAATAATTGAAAATTATAAAAGTTTTAATAACTAAAATCTTCTAAAAACTTTGTTGTATAAACTCCTTTACAAAAATTTTTATCATGCATTAATTTTAAATGAAATGGAATAGTTGTTTTAATTCCTTCCACAACAAATTCATCCAATGCCCTTCTCATTTTGAAAATTGCCTCTTCTCTCGTTTGCGCAACAGTAATTAATTTTGCAATCATTGAATCATAGTATGGAGAAATAGTATACCCGCTGAAGACATGTGTATCTGTTCTAACACCATGACCTCCAGGTATATGAAAATTTGTAATTTTGCCTGGACTAGGCATAAAGTCTTTCGTTGGGTCTTCTGCATTAATTCGACATTCAATAGCATGTAATTCAGGTTCATAATTATTCCCTGAAATTTTAATCCCAGAAGCAACTTTAATTTGTTCCCTTATTAAATCATAATTTATTACCTCTTCGGTTACAGGGTGCTCTACTTGAATTCTAGTATTCATTTCCATAAAATAGAAATTTCTATCTTTATCAACTAAGAATTCTACAGTACCTACGCCCTCATATTTTACTGCCTTGGCAGCTAAAATTGCTGCTTCTCCCATTTTTTTTCTTAGATCTGGTGTCATAAATGGCGAAGGAGATTCTTCAACTAACTTTTGATGCCTTCTTTGTACTGAGCAATCTCTTTCAGATAAGTGACAAACTCTACCCTTAGAGTCACCAATTATTTGAATTTCTATATGCCTGGGTTCTACAACTAACTTTTCCATATACATTCCATCATTTCCAAAGGATGCCTTTGCCTCATTTTTTGCACTTTCCCATGAACTTTGTAGTTCTGATTCTTGTTGAACAGCGCGCATACCTTTTCCCCCTCCTCCAGCAGTGGCTTTTAACATCACAGGATATCCTATCTTTTTAGCAATTTTTTTTGCGGAACTAATGTCTTTAATAATTCCATCAGAACCAGGTATAACAGGAACACCTGCTTTTATCATTGTTTCTCTTGCCATTGCTTTATCACCCATCTTGCTAATCATTTTTGGGTCAGCCCCAATAAATTTAATATCGTTTTCTGAACAAATTTTTGAAAATTGTGCGTTCTCAGATAGAAATCCATATCCCGGATGAATAGCGTCAGAATTTGTTATTTCTGCAGCAGAAATTATGTTTGGAATATTTAAATAAGATTGATTGCTTGAAGGTGGACCTATACAAACAGCTTCATCAGCAAAGCTGACTGGTAAACTATCTTTGTCAGCTTTAGAGTAAACCGCAACTGTTTTTATACCCATTTCTTTGCACGTCCTTATGACTCGCAGAGCAATTTCACCCCTGTTTGCTATTAGAATTTTCTTAAACATAATTAATTTTTTACGATGGATCTATTAAAAAAAGTGGTTGATCATATTCTACTGGTGACATGTCATCTACCAAAACTTTTACTATTGTTCCTGATACTTCAGATTCAATTTCATTAAATAATTTCATAGCTTCAATTATACATAATGCTTGACCCTTCTCAATTTTATCACCAACACTAATAAAAGGATCTTTATCTGGACTTGATCTTCTGTAAAAAGTACCTATAATTGGAGCTTTAACAGTAATATAATTTGAATTATTTTCAGTTTTTTCTTTTTTATTTTTCTCATCATCTAAACTTTCAATAGATGGTACTTGGGTTGGAGTATTATCAGCACCTTGTGTTAGAGTAGAGGGGTGTTGTTGTAAAATATGGGGTGCTACTTGCTGAGGCGTGGGTATTATTTGTTGAGGAATAGAAACATTATCCGGTACTACATTTGTAATTTTTCCTTTAGGTGGAGATTTTATTGATAATTTAACATCCCCAATTTCTATATCAACTTCTGTTGCGCCGGACTTGGCAACAAATTTTATTAACTCTTGTATTTGCCTTAAATTCATTTATAAAAAATTTTAATTTTAGTAAATATTTTTATTAAAAATGTTAAAAAAACAATTATAAAACAATAAAAAAAGATTTTTTTTATTGTTTTGTCAATTTTTTACAATTTCTATTCGTTTTTTTATATTTTTTAGTATTTTTTTAACTTTTTAAGTTTGTTTTTTAATATTTTTTTGATTTTTTTAATCTAAGGTGTTATAAATTTAAGAATTATACGCCCATTTTAAATAAATAGCACCCCATGTAAAACCACCACCGAATGCAGCTAAAATTATATTATCTCCCTTTTTCATTTTTTTCTCCCATTCCCACAGGCACAGGGGAATAGTCGCAGCAGTTGTATTTCCGTATTTTTGAATGTTGATCATGATTTTTTTGTTGTCTATTCCCATTCTCCGAGCAGTCGCATCTATTATTCTTAAATTAGCCTGATGAGGAACCAACCATGAAATATCTTTTGATTCCAAACTATTTTTTTTCATTATTTCTGCCGCAACATCAGCCATTTTACTAACAGCAAACTTGAAAACAGTTTTACCGTCTTGAAATACAAAATGCTCTTTATTTTTCACTGTCTTATTTGTAGCAGGGTTTAACGATCCACCTGCTATTTGTTTTAAATACTTTTGACCTGAGCCGTCAACTTTTAAAATGGTATCTAAAATACCAAATTGCCTTTTTGTGGACTCTAAGAGCACGGCCCCAGCCCCGTCTCCAAAAATCACACAGGTCTGCCTATCTGTGTAGTCAACTATAGATGACATTTTATCAGCACCAACAATAATTACTTTTTTACACGCACCACTTTCTACATAAGAAGACCCTGTTTTTAGCGCAAAGAGAAAGCCAGAACATGCAGCTGATAAATCAAATCCAAAAGCATTTTCTGCTTCTATTTCTTCAATAATAATTGCGGCAGTTGAAGGAAAAAGCATGTCAGGCGTTACAGTGGCACAAATTACCAAATCTATTTCACTTGCCTTGATTTTTCTCTTTTTTAATAATCTTTTAATTGCTTGAGATGACATATAAGCAGTGGCTTTTTCAGAATCTCTTAAAATTCTTCTTTCTTTAATCCCTGTTCTAGTAGTAATCCACTCATCGGAAGTATCAACCATTGATGCTAAATCATCGTTAGTTAATTTTTCTTTGGGAACCCAACCAGAAACTGCGGTTATAGCACAAGAATGTAGTTTAGACATAAAATTTGAATAAAAATTTATGCCAATAAAGTTATAATTAAAGTGTTACGAAAAAAATTATTCTGAAAATAATTTACCTTTATAATAAATTTTTCCTTCGTGTGTGTATGCTCTGTGGTAAACATGAGCCTCTCCAGTTTCTTTACATATTGAAACAACCTCACCTTTAGCTTTGTAATGAGTTCTTCTTTTGTTTTTACGAGTTTTAGAAACTCTTCTTTTTGGATGTGCCATATTACTATTTTTTTAATTTTTTCTTTAAATAATCTGAGAATAAATTTTTATTATTTTTTTTTTGATATTTTTCTAACTCTTTAATTACATCTAAGTTACATTCTCCCGAAGGATGAATTTTTGTTTTTGGTATAGCAAAAACAAGAGATTCTTTTAAAACACTCTCAACATTTAATTGTTCCGAAAAGTGATTTAAATAAATTACATTATGTAATTGCGGATTATGAGTTGTTTTTTTTTTTAAGAAAAACGTTTCGTTAGTTTTAATTCGTAAATTAAGCGGGTCTCCGCACTTGTCACAATACGTATTGACCAATCCTTTAATCTCGATGTCAAGTTGTAAAAAAGAATTTTTTTTTTCAACTACAATTAAAAAATCAACACTGTAATTTTCAATCAAAAAATAATCAGAAAATTCAAAGAACTTTTTGTCCAAATTAAAATTTGAGTGTGTCTTTTTTCCAAAATGACTAGGAAGGTTAATCAAAAATTTCTTTCTTCCCATTATTTAAATTTAAATTTGGAAGGCAAATATAACATTTTCTTCTAATTAATGCCTTGCTTGAAATATTTTATTTGCAAAATAAACCGCATTTACAAAAGATTCACAGTTGACCATTTTTGAGCCAACAATATCTAAGGCTGGACCATGGTCTGGCGAGGTGCGAACATAATTCATGCCAGCCGTAAAATTTACACCCTTATTAAATGATTGCATTTTAAATGGTATTAAACCTTGATCATGATACATTGAAAGTACTGCATCAAAATTTTGATATAATGATTTTCCAAAAAAAGCGTCAGCAGAAAAAGGACCTGATACTTTAAAATTTTTTTTTTGAAATTCATTTATTATGGGAATTATTATTTCTTCCTCTTCCATTCCTATCAATCCAGAATCTCCCATGTGAGGGTTTAGTCCTAATAATGCAACTTTTGGGTAATTAATTTGAAAGTCATTCTTTAAACTATTTACTAACAAAGTTAGCTTAGCTCTGAGCAACTGTTTCGTGAGAAATTTTGAAACTTTAGAAATAGGAATATGATTAGTTGCAGTTGCCACCCTTAATTTATCAGTCAATAAAACCATAAGTGTTTCTTTGGACTGTGTTATATCTCTTAAATATTCTGTATGACCAATAAATGATTGCTTGTAACCTAAAAACATATTTGACTTGGTTACAGGCATTGTGACAAGAGCATTAATTTTATTGTTTATTAACTTTTTAGAAGCGACAACTAAAGATTGTGAGGCAGCTAAGCCGGATTCACTTGTAACTTTGCCAGGATTTATTGATAAATCAGAGGGAAAACATTCGTAAATATTAACCTGGTTTGGTTTTGACTTTTCTAGGTTAGGAATTACACTATAATTAATTTCATTAATATTTAATAGCTTAATATAAAACTCAAATGAAGACTTAGTTGCAAATAAAATCAGTTTAAATTTTTCACTTTTATTTAAGGTTTCTTTAAATGATTGGATTAATAACTGAATACCGACACCATTAAGGTCCCCGGTAGTAATTCCTATTTTAGTTATATTTTTCATTAAATAAAACTTTAAATCTTTATATAGTATTTATTTAGAATTAATCTTCTTTGATACTTCTTTTATAAACTCACATAATAACCTTACACCAATTCCGGTACCTCCCTTTGGATGTAGAAAATATTTAGAGCTCAAAAATGCAGTTCCAGCTATATCTAAATGTACCCATGGGTACATTTTTTTTTCGTCTTTACTCTTAGTAAAATGCTCTAAAAATTTACCTGCCGTTATGTGCCCAGCTTCTGAAGATCCAATGTTTTTTAAATCTGCCACGCTTGACTCTAACTCCTTTGAGTAATCATCCCAAAAGGGTTGTAATGCTATTCGCTCGCTAGTATTCTCTCCACATTTTTCAAGTAGTTCAAAGATATCTTTATTTGCATTACCCATAGCCACAATTCCATACTTTCCAACAGCTCTTACTGCTGCCCCAGTCAATGTAGCTACATCAATAACTAAACTCGGTTTATATTTTTTAGCGTAATGTAATGCATCCGCAAGAATCATTCTCCCTTCCGCATCTGTATTTAAAACTTCAACTGTACTGCCGTTCATCATAGTAACTATATCACCAGGAACATACGCATCACCGCCGGGTCTATTTTCAACTGCTGGAATCAATCCTACAATATTGATATTTAATTTCATTTTTGAAATTGCGTAAATAACCCCTGCAACAGTTGCCGCCCCACCCATATCACTTTTCATACAGTCCATTGAGTTCGGTGTGGGCTTTAAACTTAAACCTCCAGTATCATAAACTACTCCCTTCCCCACTAAGACAATTGGTTTTTTTTGCTTTTTATTTGGCATGTAAGTCATTATATTAAAAGTGGGAGGATTGACAGAGCCTTTATTGACACTTAAAACCCCGCCCATTCCTAGTGATTCTATTTTCTTTTGATTATAAACGTCTAATTGAAAACAAGAATTTTCAGACGCTATTTTTAATTCTTTTGATAATTGCGTCGCTGTTAAATATGATAAAGGCTCATTTACTAAGTCTCTAGCTAAAAAAACACCATCAATAATTTCTTTTTGAAAAAATTTATTCTTTGGGTAATTAATTTTAAAGTATGATTTTTTGTTTCTTTTATACTTTTCGAATCTATAATTTAATAATAAAATGCTCTCTAAGAAAGCTGCAACTTTTTTTTTATTTTTTACTTTATCAATTATTTCTATTTCTAATTTTTTTCTATTTAATTTATGAGCAAGAAAGTCAAATTGTCTTCTTTCAACTGCCTTGAGCCAATCATAAGTTTTTACAGCTTCTTTTCTAATTTCTAAAAATGTTCCTGTTAAATAGACTAAGACTTGATTTAGTTCTGGCTTTAAAATTTTTTTTTTGTCGAATAAATATATTTTTATCATAATCTTATTAGTAAATTTATTTATCTAAAATAATTATTTTAGAATAAATAAATCAAGAAAATAATATGTTCTCAGGAATCATTGAAACTATAGGCGAAGTAATTAAGGTGGAAAATAATTCATCTAATTTTAATATTATCATTTCATCAAAATTTTCTAGTGAATTATCAATTGGTGAAAGTGTAGCTCATAATGGAGTTTGTTTAACTGTGACTGAAATTAAAGGAGATGAATACACAGTTAACTGCGTTAAAGAGACATTAAATAAAACAAACTTGGGGAAACTTCAGGTTGGTGACAAAATAAATTTAGAACGTAGTTTAATGGTTAATTCCCGAATTAGTGGACATTTTGTTCAAGGCCATGTCGATTGTATAGGAAAATGCTGCTTCATTAATAAGGAAAAGGGAAATATTTTTTTAAGATTCAACTTTCCAAAAAAATTCCAAAATTTAATTTTTGACAAAGGATCTATTTGTGTAAACGGTGTTAGTCTAACAATTTCAAAAATTAATGATAATGAGATAACTTTTGAAGTTTGTATAATACCACATACGTACGTTGAAACAATATTTCAATATATTCAGTTAAATGACGATGTAAATCTTGAATTTGATATGCTTGCTAAACAAATCAATAGAACAACTAGTCTTTTAAAATTGTAATATGCCCTGTATAATATTCTTTTTGATTTTGAGCTTGATTGAAAACATCTAAAACATAATAATATATTCCGTCGTTGACAAGTTTTTTTTCAGAGCTTTCCGAATAATCCCTAATGTAACTATCTAAAATAACCTCCCCATCCCACCAAACATCATTTAAACCATAATCACTTTCAACATAAACTACACTTCCCCATCTGTTAAATACAGTAAACAAACTATTAGTATAGATACTTGGATCGAGTCCTTCAATTATGAACTCATCATTAATGCCATCATTATTTGGGGTAATTACGTTAGGTAAAACTAACTCACAAGAGAAGCCAACCTCTATATACGAATCAGTATTACAAGCAGTATATTGAAATATGTAAATTCCATAATCTGGAACAGTAACCTGAACTTCTGGCGACCATTGATCTGAAAAAACAACCCCAGTTGGTCCAAATATCTGAGTCCACGGACCTCCGTTCTCCGCTTCTGTATAAGCAACTAATTCAGCAGACAAAACACAATCTTGATGCTGTGGACCAACAACCGTAGGTTCATCAGGAGCAAACGTTACTGGAATAATGTCGTAAGAATCACAAGCTTCAAACATAAACTGATAAGTTCCATATTGATTCACTGTAACGTTAGTATTTAAACTATTTGGTGAGTCAAAAATAACATCAGAATTGTTTGGACTACTATACAAAGACCAACCAACTATATTTTCTATAAAATTAACTTCTAATTCTGTTTGAAAATCACAATATACTGGCTCTTGAATAATTATTTCTGGGGATTCTGTAATAAATTCAACTGTGACTGATTGAGAGCCTGCGCACCCCATAAAATTAAAATTATAAGTACCGTATTGGTCTACTATAACAGAAGTAGATAAATTATTAGGTGAAGAAAATACAATATTTCCCGGACCTGTTCCAGACCAAACCATTACATCCCCTTCAACATTAGCATTTAAATCAGTACTTAAATTACAAGATATTGGTGTTGTAGGTTGAGCTATAACAGGGTTGCCATCCAAAACAGTAATAAAAACTTGATCAGTATTGGTTCCGCACTCATTTGTTACATTCCATTGAAAAATATTTTCACCTATAGAGAGTCCAGAGACTGATGACTGTGGGTTATTTATATCAAGAATAACACCACTTCCAGAGATTATCTCCCATTGACCAAAATTATCAAAG
>Ga0160422_10001045_pt1 | contig 17147 bp, 15 predicted proteins | sample Fk160mmetaG_FD_108192 | JGI IMG/M metagenome (GOLD analysis project Ga0160422, IMG submission 108192) | Marine microbial communities from the Central Pacific Ocean - Fk160115 60m metaG | ecosystem: Environmental > Aquatic > Marine > Oceanic > Photic zone | place: The Central Pacific Ocean... | reverse complement strand
CAACCTTTGCCAACTGCCCCGGTTTGTCGTAAACCGACAATCTTAGGTAATAACAGCCCTCGATCTCAATCGCTTGGGCGGGCAAACATTGGTTCGGGGAAACGTGAACGAGCTTCGAGGACGAATTGATGCCCTTAATCCCTTTGACCACATCCACCAGATCACTGATGACCGAACCTGCCGTCGGATCCTGACCTGCCCCTCTACCCGTAAGCACAACCGTCCCCACAACGGAGCCGGTGAGGCTGATTCCGTTGTAAACGCCATCCGTTCGAGCAATGATTTCAGCCATAGGAACCAAAGCGGGATAAACTCCCACCGATACGTGGTTGTTATCAAAGTTTCTTCTGATTACCCCGATCAACTTGATCTTGCACCCCAGTTTCAAAGCGGCATTCAAATCCTCATTGGATATCTTACTGATTCCCTCGACTGTGATGTCCTTGAGGTCAACCCATAGTCCGTGAGCCAAGTAAGCGAGAATGACTGCCTTATGGGCAGCATCCACGCCATCGAGATCCAAAGCTTCGTCCGCCTCAACATAGCCAAGTTCACGAGCGTCGTCCAAGACCGAATCGAAGCTGGCTCCCTCATTTTCCATACGTGTGAGAATGTAATTTGAGGTTCCGTTGAGAATACCGTAAATGAGGGGAAACTCGTTTGCCACCAGACTCTCGCGCAGCACCTTAATGATTGGAATACCGCCCGCAACACTTGCTTCAAACGCATAATGAACACCGGCTGCCTCCGCCGCTTGAAAAAGCTCCTCCCCGTGTTCGCAAATCAAAGCTTTGTTCGCGGTCACAACTGATTTGCCCAAAGAGAATGCCCGCAGAGTCAACCTTTTCGCTTCCTCAATTCCGCCAATCAACTCACACAAGAGGTCAATCTCAGGGTCATCTACGATCGATTGAGAATCCGTGGTTAGCAAATCGGAGGGAATTCTGACTTTTCTTTCCTTGTCCAGAGTTCGCACCGAAGCTCTTGAGGGAATCAGTCGAACGCCAAGAATTTTTTCCCAAAAGTCCGCATTTTCCTCCAAATGCTTCCAAGTTCCTTGCCCAACGGTTCCAAAACCCAAGATTCCAACTTTTATGGTAGAGGTATCGTTCATTATGATAACAGTCTATTCACTTCTTTGTTTTTCTTTCAAATCGGTTTTCGGTCCCCTCTCGCAATCGGACCAAATTCGAACGATGTCTCCAGATAATCCAAGCCATGACCACAAGTGCCAGGAAAAGTTTTGCTCCCTCTGCGGCGGGATCTTCAATTGACCAATAGCTCACAAAAGCGCAAACTGGCAAGCTTAAGCCAAAACCGATCGAGGCAATGGCCACATAGCGAGTCGAGAAAAAGATAACCCCCCAGCTAACCAAGCCGATGAGCAAACAACCCGGCATAACTCCGAGCAAACCACCCATCGCCGTTGCCACTCCCTTGCCTCCTCGGAATTGAGCGAAGAGCGGATAAGTATGCCCCAAAACCGCCGCAGGCAGTCCCCATAGACCCAAAGTTGCGTCACCGGAAAAGGAGAATATCGGAACAAGAAACCAGGTCGTGGCAAGAATGCCTTTTAGAAAATCCAAGAAGAAAACCAAGTACCCCGCTGGTTTTCCGATTTCTCGAAGAACGTTGGTGGCTCCAGGGTTCCCACTTCCAACGCTGTAAATGTCAACACCCGCTCTTTTGGCCACAATTACGCCAAAGGGGACCGAGCCCAAAAGGTAGCCGATCAGGCCAACCGCGATGGATTCAAGTGGCATCATTCAGAAGGTTGGAGGGGGTTGGGGTGAAAGGTTCTGGCTGTCCTGTAAACGGTCAGCCCTGTCGGGAAACTCGGGCTTCCCGGATATCGGGATCCTCAACCAAAGCTTGTAAAGCGGATTCGGGCGGTTGGTTGTCCAACTCGCAAATCGTAAGAGCCCACTCACCTTCTTCCGCCCTGCTTAGGGACATATTGGCAATGTTGACAGAGCAATTTCCCAAGGTTGTGCCCAATTTTCCGACAATCCCAGGCTTATCTACGTTTCGGATCACCAACAAGATGTCAACCGGCCGCACTTCAATGGCTTGGCCATCCACCTCGACGATCCGGGGATCATTCGTTTTCCCCAGAACGGTACCTCGAACCATTTGCTCGCTCTTGTCACTGGAGATGGTTTTGACTTCTATGAGTTCATTGTAATCCACGGAAGTCGAAGACTTGGTTGTCTCCACCATAATCCCAAGGTCCTTAATTTTAAAAGGAGCGTTTACGTCATTTATGCCATCTTCACCCGCAATTCCAGTAAGCCAACCTTTCTGGACGGCGCGTGTCAGAGGTACGCAATCGAAATCCACGACCCCCCCGTAGTAGGTGATTTGGATGGCTTCCACGGAGCCCTGGGCCGCTTGTCGGGCAAACGCTCCAAGACGCTCGCAAAGATCAAGGTAGGGGCTCAGAGATTCCAAGTCCTTGGGGTCGATCGAAGGCATATTGATTGCATTTCGAATTCGTCCTCCATTCAAAACTTCCGCGATCGCTTCCGCAATCTCGACACCCACGCTTTCCTGAGCTTCGGCGGTGGAAGCTCCCAGATGAGGGGTAAGGTTCAAATTTTCAAGTTCTCGAAATGCATGATCTTCCGGCAAGGGTTCCTGCTCGTAAACGTCAAGACCCGCATATGCGACCTTCCCGCTTTTCAAAGCTTCGGCCAGTGCGCTCTCCTTGATGATTCCACCCCGAGCGCAATTAAAGACACGAACTCCATCCTTCATTTTCGCAAACGCAGATTCATCCACGATATTTCGGGTTTGATCCGTCATGGGCATATGCACGGTCAAGTAATCCGCTTTTGAAAAAGCCTCGTCCAATTCCACTTTTTCAAGATCCAGTTCCTTCGCCCGCTCCGAAGTCAGGTAAGGATCATAGGCAACCACAGCCATTTCAAAGGCAAGAGCCCTCTTGGCGACTTCCGCTCCAATTCGGCCAAGACCAAGAACGGCCAGGGTTTTCCCTCTTAATTCTGCCCCTTTGAGTTGTTTGCGCTCCCATTTTCCCTCTTGCATTCCAGTAACCCCACGAACAATCGGGCGAGTACCGCAAAGCATGTGAGTGAAAGTGAGTTCAGCGGTAGCAATGGTATTCCCGCCTGGAGTATTCATCACGATAACTCCTTTCTCCGTGGCGGCCGAAACGTCGATGTTATCAACACCCACACCTGCTCGACCCACCGCCTTAAGCTCGGTTGCGATCTCAAAAACCTCTCGCGTGATCTTGGTGTCGCTCCGAACGATGATGGCCGAGGCGTCCTTCGCCAATTCAAGTACTTTTTCGGGCGCAGAGCCATAGGCTTCCATGACTTCAAAACCATCCTGCTTTTGCAAGAATTCAACGCCAAGAGGGGATATGCGGTCAGCAACTAGAATCTTCATAATTGGAGAGGATATTATAATGGTAAAAATCAATTCAATGGCAATTGGAAAGGTAATCCGTCATTTATGGCTTCACCAAACTAAGCTCTAATGGCATGATCCCATTCCATCATGTTTGAGTCTCTTACCGATAAATTGAGTCGCTCTCTGCGAAACCTGCGAGGCGTGGGCAAGCTCAGCGAAGAAAACGTTAGCGATGCTTTGGCGGAAGTACGCAAAGCCCTGTTGTCCGCGGACGTTCATTTTCGTACGGCGAGGGAATTCGTCGAGGAAGTTAAGCGAACCTGTATGGGCCAAGAAGTTCTGAAATCCGTTTCGCCCGGTCAACAAGTCATCAAAATCATACATGACGAATTGGTCAAATTACTCGGTGAAGGCAGTACGAGCCTTCGAGACGACCGTCCTCTTCGAGTTCTTATGGTTGGATTGCACGGTGCCGGGAAAACCACCACAAGCGCGAAACTGGCCAAAAGAATGGCAAAGGATGGACGCGTGCCCATGCTAGTGGCTTGTGACGTTTATCGGCCTGCCGCCATCGATCAGCTCGAAGTGCTTGCCAAGCAGGAGAACTTTGCCTGTTACCTTAACCGAGAAAGCAAGGACGTACCCCAAATTGCCCGACAGGGTTGGGAGGAATCAAAGAGGAACGGTTCGGATCTGGTTATTTTCGATACCGCGGGAAGACTGCAAATAGACGATGATTTGGTCGATGAGCTCGAATCATTGAAAAAGGAAATCAATCCGCATGAGATTTTACTGGTCGCGGATGCCGCCTTGGGACAGGAAGCGGTCAATGTGGCAAAAACATTTCATGAGCGACTGAATTTGACTGGTATTGTTCTCACCAAAGTCGATGGTGATGCGCGAGGCGGAGCGGCCCTATCCATGAAACGGGTAACTGGAACTCCCATCAAGTTTATGGGAGTTGGTGAAAAGATCGATGAATTCGAAACCTTTCACCCGGACCGACTCGCTTCCCGCATCCTAGGCATGGGGGACGTCGTATCGCTTGTTGAAAAGGCTCAAGAAAACTTGGATCAGGAAGAATCCATGCGGATGGCCGAAAAGATGCTCAAGGCAGAATTCGATTTTGAGGATTTTCTCAGCCAGATGCGACAAATGAAAAAGATTGGTTCGATGGGCTCCATTGCCAAGATGCTCCCTGGTATGGGGAGCGTCAAAGTCGGTGATCAGGAGGAAGCGGCTTTGGGCAAGCATGAATCCATCATTCTTTCCATGACCAAGGAAGAGCGGCGATTGCCTAGAATTCTTGGTGGATCCAGAAGGAAGAGGATTGCGGATGGAGCTGGCGTTCAAATCCGGGACGTCAACCTACTCATCAAACAGTTTTCCCAAATGCAAAAGATGATGAAGAAAATGAAAGGCGGGAAAATGAAACAAATGATGGGAGCTTTGGGGGGAGGAGGCAATGAAGCTATGCCCGACTTGAGCAACATGGATCCAAAGGATTTGGCCAAATTGGCAAAACAATTCAAGTGATTCTTCTCAAGGGCAAGACCCCATTGAGAGACGATAGACTGAACCTAGGTTAGATCGAAACGGTCCGCATCCATCACCTTAGTCCACGCAGCGACAAAATCGGAAACGAACTTCTCGTGAGAATCCGAACAAGCGTAAACTTCGGCGTAGGCGCGCAAGCGGGAATTCGAGCCAAAGACCAGGTCGGCGCGTGTTGCGGTCCACTTTAGCTCCCCTGTGCCGCGATCATGTCCCTCAAATTCTTCAGCTTCCTCATCGACTGGTGTCCATTTGGTGTTCATGTCGAGTAAGTTGACGAAAAAATCGTTGGAGAGGGTGTCCGACTTATCTGTGAAAACCCCATGTTTGGATTGGCCGTGATTGGCCCCAAGCACTCTGAGACCGCCAGTCAAAACCGTCATCTCGGACCCGGTCAAGCCGATCAATTGGGCGCGATCCACAAACAAAGCTTCAGTGGCAACGCTGTAACGCTTCTTCAAATAATTACGGAATCCGTCCGCTACTGGTTCCATAACTCCAAAAGAGTCGATGTCCGTTTGCTCCTGAGAGGCGTCCATGCGACCAGGAGTGAAGGGTACTGTGATGGGGCTACCTGCATTTTTTGCAGCGGTTTCAACGCCGACTCCACCGGCAAGAACGATCAAGTCGGCCATGGATATTTTTTTGGCTCCTTGATTGAATTCGCTTTGAATGATTTCGAGCCTTTCAAGAACTCGGGAAAGTTGCATCGGTTGATTGACTTCCCAATCCTTTTGCGGTGCGAGACGGATACGTCCGCCGTTTGCGCCCCCGCGCATGTCGGTGCCTCGATAGGTGGACGCAGATGCCCAAGCGGTTGCGATCAGCTCGGAGACCGAAATGCCGGACTCCAAGATCTTGCCTTTCAATGAATCAACCTCGGCGTCGGAAACCAAATCATGGTCACGTACGGGAATCGGATCCTGCCAAATCAGCTCTTCCTCCGGAACGTCGGGACCAAGATATCTTGATTTCGGACCCATGTCGCGATGGGTTAGCTTATACCACGCCCGAGCGAATGCATCCGCAAAATAATCCGGTTCGGCAAGAAATTTTCTGGAAATCTTTTCGTAGGAAGGATCCGCTCTCAAGGCAATGTCCGAAGTCAACATCATGGGCTTACGCTTTTTCGAAGGATCATGGGCATCAGGGATTATTTCCGGAGCATCCTTGGCAACCCACTGCTTGGCTCCCGCCGGGCTAGTGGTTAACTCCCAATCGTAGGCGAACAAGTTTTCAAGGTAGTTCACTCCCCATTTCGTAGGTGTTTTTGACCATGTGACCTCGAGGCCTGAAGTGATGGCATCCGGACCCGCGCCTGAGTTGTAACTGCTCGTCCAACCAAAACCCTGCTCTTCGATCGGAGCCCCTTCCGGCTCTGGGCCGACATGCGTGGCGCTACCCGCTCCGTGAGTCTTACCGAAGGCATGGCCACCGGCAATCAGAGCCACGGTCTCTTCGTCATTCATTGCCATTCGTCCAAAAGTTTCACGAATGTCGTGTGCTGAGGCTTTGGCATCGGGCACGCCATTCGGACCCTCGGGATTAACGTAAATCAGACCCATTTGAACCGCAGCAAGGGGGTTCTCCAAATCACGCTCACCGGAATATCGGTTGTCAGCAAGCCAAGAGTCCTCCACTCCCCAATAAATGTCGTCTTCCGTTTCCCAGATATCCGGACGACCACCACCGAACCCAAAGGTCTTGAAGCCCATTGAATCAAGAGCAACGTTTCCCGTTAGTATAAAGAGATCAGCCCATGAAATTTTTTTACCGTATTTTTGTTTGATCGGCCATAATAGGCGGCGAGCCTTATCGAGATTGCCATTGTCCGGCCAACTATTCAAGGGGGCGAATCGTTGAGCTCCGGTTCCGCCGCCACCGCGCCCGTCGGCTGTTCGGTAGGTACCGGCGGCATGCCATGCCATGCGTACGAAAAACGGACCATAATGACCAAAATCCGCAGGCCACCAATCTTGAGAGTCCGTCATCAAATCATGCAAATCTTGCTTTAGAGCTTCGTAATCCAGCTTTTGAAATTCCGTGGCATAGTCGAAATCGTCTTCCATGGGATTCGAACGGGCATCGTGCTGATGGAGAATATCGACCTTCAATTGATTGGGCCACCAATCCTGAACCGAAGTTCCCTGACCCGCGGCCTGATGAATCGGGCACTGTTCGGCAGTGGTAACCGGAGGCTCTTTACTGTGATTGAAGGGGCAACCCCCTCCCTTGGATTGGTTTTCGGAATTCATAGATAAGGTGTTAACAGGAGATGTTTTCTTATTCGCAGACTGCGTTTTTTCAAAACGCGTTAATGGGTACGGCGTAAAAATAGATTCTTCGACATACTCTTTGTCAATTCGTAATTACGACTAATCCGATCGATTTGAAAAAGGCCAGCTGCTTGGAGATGGGAAACTTGAAGCCGTCAATTCCGTTTTCTCGAATATTCGCAAGCGAATAAAAGAGCAGTCACATCGTAGAAAGACCACACGGGCGAGCTAATCGGCCTTATTAAGTACAGAAAATAGTTGCTGCATTTTAAGCAAATTCTTCTCACCGGGGCGATCCTCGACTCCACTGTTGCAATCCAAGACGTCGGGCTGGGCTTGCTTCACGGCTTTCATCAAATTTTCAGGTCCCAACCCACCGGCAAGGATCCAATCCTTCTCGGGGAAAGAGGTCTTCAATCGGATAAACTCTGCCCAGTCGGATTTTTTTCCAGTACCACCAAATTCCGCTTCCGAATAAGCATCGATGAGAAAACCATTAGCCAAGGATAGCAAAGTTTCTGGGAAATTCTCGCTCGGAGGGATTTGAGGAGCCAACCATAACTTTTCCCGCCCAACGATTTCAGACCATTCCCGAATCTGAGTCGGATCGGTGTCCAAGGGAAAATGAATTTGAAAGAAATCAATCGCGGAATGATTGCAGGAGGACAATTTCGAGGAACTGGGGGCTACGTCCACCAAGACCATGGAAGGCCTGGGTTGCTCCAATGAATCCATGATCTCCAATGCGGAGCGGAGGGAAATGCACCGAGGAGATGGTTCGTACAAGATAAACCCCAAATGACTGGCCCCCAATTCTTGGGCGGCTTGGGCAATCATTTGTTGCCGGATCCCACAAATTTTGATCTTCGAAGAAATTTGCATGATAACTTATCCGAACTTCTCGATCAGAGCATCAATCATCTCCTTGATTCCTGGTTGCTTGAGTTCCAGACCAACCGCAAGGTCATTTTCTCTCAAAGTCTTTGAGGTTTCCGGTCCGAAACTGCAATGAATGGGAACTCGAGCTCCCTGTTCCAGAAGAAGATCCTCTTCCTGCTCAACAAAGGATAGCGCCGTGGAGGAACTGGTGAAGATGATACCATCCGCACCCTCCTTTTTATATCTCTGCCAATCGGGAGAGTTCGCAACCTCCGCAAAATCGGTTTCATATACCGGCAGTTGGTCCACAATCGCATGGCCGAGGCTCTCAAGCAAGTGAACCAAGACCTCTCGGTTTTTGTTACCCGAAACAACCAAGACGTTGGCGCTGTCCAAGGAATCCGTGGCAACCAGAGCCTGAGCGAGATTTTCCGCCGTCGCGGTTGGGGGAACCAATTCGACTTCGAGGTTATGGGCTCTGAAGATGGATGCCGTTGCCTCGCCCACGCAAGCGATCCGCATGGGACCAAAACTTCTGATATCTTTGAATGCCTTGAAGAAAATGCGCAAGAATTCCCTGGCTCCGTTGGCACTCGTAAACACGGCCCACTCGTAAGTGGCGATTCCGGCAAAAACTTCAGCGACCAATTTCTTATTCTGAGTGGGTAGAATTTTGATTAAAGGAAGTTCAAGCACATCTGCGCCCATATTCTGGAGTCGGCTCTTCATTTCTCCATTTTGCGCGGATGAGCGTGTGACCACAAACCTGCGTCCGAACAGGGGTCGATCTTCAAACCAATTCACTTGTTTAGCCAAACCAACGGCATTTCCGATAAAGATAACCGCCGGGGCGCTCAAGCCATCTTCACGGGTTTTTGTGACCAACTCGCCCAAGGAGCACATGACTTTCCGTTGCTTGGGCAATGTCCCATGGCTAACGACGACCGCAGGCTTATCGGAAGACAACCCACCCTTCAGCAAACGATCGACGATCTCCTCGAGCTTGCTCATGCCCATGTAGATGCAAAGAGTTCCACCGACTTCGGCAAACTTTGCAAAATCCACCCGCAAGGATTCCTTTTTCAAATCCTCATGTCCGGTCAAAAAGGAAATCGATGACCCATATTCGCGATGTGAAAGAGGTACCCCAGCATAAGCGGCGCAAGCCAGCGCAGCAGTTACTCCCGAAACGATTTCGTATTTGACGCCTGCATGATCGAGTGCAGACATTTCCTCCGCGCAACGGGCAAACACAAAGGGATCTCCGCCTTTCAGTCTTACCACCACGAGGTTTTCCCTCGCCCTGCTTATTAAGATTTCGGAAATTTCATCCTGGGTGAAGGAGTGTTGCCCGGGAGTCTTTCCAACATTCAGATGCACGCAATCCTCTCTCGTCCAACCTCTGATTTCCGGATTGGTCAAATTATCGTAAACCAGAACGTCACAGCGCTCCAACAAGGCTTTCGCTCTCAAGGTAAGCAAAAGCGGATCTCCTGGCCCCGCTCCTACGAGGTAAACTTTTCCTTTTTCTCCCATCACTTGATTCTTCCAATTAATTCATCCGTTAATTCCTCTTCGGAATAATTCCTTGCGTCCAATTTCAAAAATCCGGTTTTTTGATGAAAAAAACGAAGGTAAGTGGAATCCGAAAACGCCCCTACCGCAACTTGGCAACCTCCGCCCATGACCTCAAGCACCCTTCTCTCCAAACCTACGGCCCTTTCAGTCGCAGGATGACCAAGCCCGGAAAACTTATGTCCTTCACCAAGTCGGGTTTGAACCGCAATTGCGGCTTGTCCGGGAGCTGGCACCATTTCCTCCACGTTCAAATGTTCGAATATCAAACCGGCGTAGCGCTCAATGCCTAGCCTGCGTAAGCCAGCGGCCGCAAGGATCGTTCCGTCGGCTTCTTCATGAAGAGCAATCTTTTTCAAACGTGTCTCGACGTTTCCGCGCATCTCTATCCAATTTGCTTCAGGAAAGCGATTTTTCAACTGAGCCACTCGTCTTGGACTTCCCGATGCCAAAACCTTTGGAGAGACCACGCCTTCTCGAAGAACCAAAACGTCTCGAACGTCTTCCCTTTCGAGAAAGCAAGATAGGCACAAACCTTCGGGGGAATCCGTCGGCAAATCCTTGGCGCTATGAACCGCCAAGTCCGCTTCTCCAGCCAAAAGGGCCGATTCTAGCTCTTTGGTGAACAACCCCTTCCCGCCCTTGTCCTGCAAATTCCAATCGAGTCTTTGGTCTCCGGAGGTCGAAATCGGCAAAAGCTCAACATCCACATTCATTGTACTGCGAATGAGTTTCGAGACGATTTCCGCCTGACGCAAGGCCAAGGGGCTTTTGCGAGTGGCGAGCCTGCAAACCTTTCCGTCACTCACAGCCAAACTTACCGGGAGTAACTCTCCAAAGCCAAGAAGAAAAGCCTAAGGATCAAGAATAGGACGCTTGCGCACCCTTGATGTTCTTTTTGGGAATCCAAGGCATGAGGGAGCGTAATCTTTGTCCGGTGATTTCGATGGGATGCCTTTCACCTTCTTCCAGTAACTGATTGTATTTGGGCAAGCCTGCCTCGTACTCCTTGACCCATTCCTTGGCGAACTTTCCGCTCTGAATCTCCTTAAGGATCGATTTCATCGATTTCTTGACGTTTCCATTGATCACACGCGATCCGCGAGTGACGTCACCGTACTTGGCGGTCTCGGAAACGGAAAATCTCATGCCAGCCACTCCGGACTCGATCATTAGGTCAACGATTAGCTTAAGTTCGTGCAAGCATTCGAAGTAGGCCATTTCCGGAGCGTATCCCGCCTCCACCAAGGTATCGAAGCCCGCTTGAACAAGGGCCGAAGCTCCTCCGCACAACACAGCTTGTTCGCCGAACAAATCAGTTTCCGTTTCTTCCTTGAAGCTGGTTTCAAGGATTCCCGACCTAGCGGCTCCAACCCCCGCCGCCCAGGCTAAGGCAATCTTTTTGGAGTCCTTGCTCGAACCTTTTAGAACCGCAATCAAAGCGGGAACTCCCTTTCCTTCCTTGAACTGGGAGCGCACCACATGTCCGGGACCTTTGGGAGCAACCATAATTACGCTGACCCCGCGAGGGGGCTTGATGAGCCCGAAATGAATCGCAAAGCCATGAGTGAAAAGCAGGGTTTTGCCTTTTGACAGATTTGGTTTGATTTCGTTTTCGTAGACCTCCGCCTGTTTCATATCAGGCACCCCAATCATGATAACGTCGGCCTTTTGAACGGCTTCGGCAACTTCAGTCACTTCAAAACCATGCCTCTTGGCAACTCGTATTGACTTGCTTCCCTTGTACAGTCCGATGATGACCTTGCATCCGCTTTCCTTGAGGTTCAAGGCATGCGCATGTCCTTGTGAACCGTATCCGATGACGGCGAGCGTTTTCTTTTTGATGGGCGTAATCTTCGCCTCTTTTTGTGTGTATACTTTAGCGGGCATAACCAATGGATATCCTTATTTTGTTAGGTAGTTGAAAGTTAGCTATCGAGCAGGCCTCTGCGCAGAGAAACCGTTCCGGTTCGCGCAAGTTCGGAAACCCCGAAGGATTCGAGTAAGCTCAGAAAGGCCTTGATTTTGTTGTCATTGCCGGTGACTTCTACAATCAGGCTCTTGGGGGCTACGTCGATGATCTTACCCCTAAAGACGTCACAGATTTGAGTGATTTCCGCGCGAGTTTGTGAATCCGCGCGGACTTTGACCAAAACCAATTCCCTTCCCACCGCCTCATCCCCGACGTAATTTTCCACTTTAATCACGTCAATGAGTTTGTCGAGTTGCTTGACGCACTGATCCAAGGCTTTCTCGTCGCCGTTAAGGCTTACGGTGATACGCGAACGACCTTCCTCGTGAGTAGGTCCGACGTTGAGTGTGTCTATGTTGAAACCACGACCGCTGAACAAACCTGCTATTCTAGCCAAGACACCAAACTTGTTTTCTACAAGAACGGAAATTATGTGACGCATGGTGTGATGGTAATCTGAGGATGGTGGACGGCACAGGATTCGAACCTGTGACCTACTGGGTGTAAACCAGTCGCTCTAACCAACTGAGCTAGCCGTCCGGATTTTCAATGAGGGAAACGAAAGATTATAGGGCAACTGCAAAAGGAAGCAAGCGATAATCACTTGGAAGGGGCAACCTCCACTCGAATCTTTTTCGGACCTAGGATAGGTTTGGGAGCGGACTTGAAATTCTTCTTGGAGGCTCCACCGGATGATTCTTGCGTATTGGGAAGGACTCGACCCCCGTTCGAAGATTTTTTAATTTGCGTAGGTCCCATCCAATAAGAGGAGGCGGAAGGGTTTGCGGCAGGAGTCAGTTTGCTCTGCGTCCCTTGCGTCTGCGAAGGCCCGACGCTCTTTAGCTTGTTAGCCTGTTGCGAACCTGCTGCGCCTGCCCGCTGCACGGGAAAACCCGGCTCGCTGGACCTACCTTTCCTGAACTGAAAACGATTAATGTCGCGGAGGGAAAGGTTGTTCACCTTATTCATCCAATCATCCACGCGCTTGTCCAGTTTTGCATAATAGGCATCTCTGAATTCAACCGCCGAGGAAGCGGGAGCAGGTTCCTGAAAGGATTCTCCGGAAACGCGATCCTGGTTTTCTTGAGCAATTCGATCGTTCAAGGGCAACGCAATTGGAATTTGCGCAAAGCCAATCCTTTCGTCTCCTCTGTTTTTCGTACCATTCATGGGAAACCTTTTGGATCCGAAGGATGAAAATTTGCTTGGCCATTGCTCCACTCGAATCCTTTGGCTCGAAAGGGCATTCAACCGCGATCCTGAAAAAAGAAATCCGGAGTTTGAATTCATTTTTCCATCCATACGCCAAACTCGCTTGGTGAAATCATTGGCTTTTTGCTGAGCAATGGCAAATTGGTTACTGACGATCAAACAAATGACCAGCAATAAGGATTGCCTCGACTTTACGAACTCGAACATGAATAACAACATAATGAATTTTTTACCGAACTGGCAAGTGCGATGCACCACTAGCGAATGAAGACTTATCAGGACTTACTTAAACGCGTTTTGGAAAATGGGACCTACCGGGATGACCGAACGGGCACGGGCACTTGGTCCGTCTTCGGAGAACAGGCCCGCTTCAGCTTGGACTCAGGCTTTCCGTTGCTCACCACGAAAAAACTCCATTTGCGGTCGATTATTCACGAATTGCTTTGGTTTCTGAAAGGCGACACAAACATCGGCTATCTGAACGAAAACAAAGTTTCCATTTGGGATGAGTGGGCAGACGAGAAAGGCAACTTGGGAAGAGTCTACGGGGCTCAATGGACGGATTGGCGAAAACCGGACGGAGGGGCGGTAAACCAAATAGCTCAGGTCATCCGGTCAATCAAAGAAAACCCAGACAGTCGAAGACATTTGGTATGCGCATGGAACCCAGGTGAGATTCATCTCATGGCCTTGCCTCCTTGCCATGCTCTCTTTCAATTTTACGTGGCCGATGGAAAACTGAGTTGTCAACTTTACCAAAGGAGTGCGGATCTTTTCCTAGGAGTGCCCTTCAATATCGCATCTTATGCTCTTTTGACCATGATGATTGCCAAGATAACCAACCTTCAAGCCTACGAATTCGTTCATACTTTCGGTGACCTTCATCTCTATGCAAACCATTTGGAACAGGCTAAGTTGCAACTTGAGCGCGAGCCGCGCCCCTCACCGAGAATGAGAATCGTCGGGAATCAGCGAGAGATTACGGACTTCAAATACGAAGATTTCGAACTTTCGGAATACAATCCCCATCCCGCAATCAAGGCCCCGATTTCCGTATAATGACCAAGGTCAACTGCAAAGCGATCGTAGCGGTTTCCCAAAACGGAGTCATCGGAAAGGACGGAGATCTGCCTTGGAGATTATCCGGCGATCTCAAATGGTTCAAGAAAATCACAATGGGACATACGCTGATCATGGGAAGAAAGACTTGGGACTCACTGCCGGGAGCCTTGCCCGGACGAGAAAATTGGGTACTGAGTCGTTCGATGCAAACCACCTCAGGTGTCCGTGTCTTCGATAATTTCGAGAGCGTTTTGCAAAAGGCATCCGGCAAAACACTCTTCATAATCGGCGGAGGCGAAGTCTACCGTCAAACCCTTTCATTTTGCAAAGAACTCTTTGTAACCGAAGTGCAAAGAACCATCGATCACGGAGATGCTTTTTTTCCAAAGTTCCGGCATCTTTACGACGCCGTGGAAACCTTGGATGAAAACAATGAATTCATCCTCAGAAGATGGATCGCGAAATAATCAGTAGTAAGGGCGTAACAAATAGTATACCACAGGCCCCGTCATCGCAACGTAGAGCCAGATGGGAAAGATGCGCCGAGCCAATTTACGATGTTTTTGAAATTGGTTGGTGAGTGCGTAGAGCGCAGTAAAAAGAATAAAGGGAAAGCTAAGCGCCGCCAGAATGACGTGAGTTATGAGTATGAAAAGATAAACCGAACGCATCGTACCCACATCCATTTTCTCCGCTTCACTGAGATGTCCATCCCTATCCAAGTCGCCAAAGATCGTCGCCGGCGTTGTGAAATGATAAAGCACATAGGAAAGAAGAAAGATTAAGGAACAGACGAGCGCCGCATAGATCATGTTTCTATGACGAACCACGTGACCTTTGCAGATGGCTTGGACCGCAGCAATCAGGAAGAGAGCCGCGAAGGTATTGAGGACCGCATGGAATGGGGGAAGATAACTCAGATCGAGGTGATCGGGAATGGGAATCTTAACCTCTCTCATAAGCGCCACCAAGCCAAGAACCGCAAAGGAAACGACCCAAACCACCCAGGTCAGTTTTTTCGCAAGATTCAGATCGGCTTGACGATTGCGGAATTGATCAAGTTCACTCATTTCAAATTCCAATCTCGAGATCAAATGGAACGAAGGTTTCAAGGTCGCTTCCCTGTAATTTGAGTTGAGCCCATAAACGAAATCTTCCTTCTTGAGGTGGCAAGAAATTGAAAGTCAGTTCTCCTGCTTGCAAATCATCCCTTTTGGGGGGGAGAGGATTCTCAAGAGGATGAAGATGGGCGAATCCATTAAGATCCTGATCAAAGGCGACCATATGAGCGAAAGCCCCCATTACGGGACTTAAGGTAGTTAACTCGCCCGATTCATCCGTCACTCGAAGCCTGAGATTAACGGAGGGATCCGAGGCATCCGCATCGTTGCTTAGAATTGCCAATTCGAAAAGGTTCTCACCCAACTTCCTGACCAGAGGGTGTTTAACAGAGGCGGAATGCTCGTCCGAGCGAGATTTTCCGGAGACATCGAACGAGGATTTCAATAAGACCCTTCTGGGACTTCTCACCGGAATGAAGTCAAGGAATACAACGTATGTCCCTGACTTTCGGGGAGTAAGTTCGAAATTCCAGACTCCATCGTAAAGGGAATCGGCCATAGGGTGATGATGCTGGTAGTCGGATAAGGACTCATCCACCGCCAGAAGATGAATTTTCTGAGTGTGGCTCAAGGCGACGTCACTCGCATTCAAAGGTGAACCGTCAAATTGACGAAGATTCATTTCAAAGCGACAGGGTTTCCCTAAAACCGGCTCGTCGAGAGCGCGAAAGTCCAATTTCAAAGGCCACTTGCGAGTGGAAAGGTCGACAAAACCCGAATCGCCGGAACCGCAATAATCCAAAGCTCCGTCTTCGTTGTAAGTTTCTTCATGCAAGAATTCGCAGGGTTCGACGGGCAAGGATCTCATACCCAGGTAAAGTCCGAAGAATGGCAAGGACAGCATGCAGCTCTTCACATATAGGTTCATGGAAAGATTAGGGTACTGAATCAATCAACTCGACTCAGGATCAAGGCGAGACAAAAAATCCTCAGCAGACCAACTCGGACCAGGAACTTGATAGGTAATCTGCCTCCTTCCATTGATGATCAAAGTTCTCATCGTGTGATCCAAGGGTTGGTTCTCCTGACTCTTTCTTAAAATGCCGAATTGATGGACCAAATCATCAATGACGGACTTGCCTGCGGTGCCCAATTTGAAAGTTTTTTCATTCAAGTTGTATGCCCTCGCATAAGATTTTAAAACGCCTGGTGAGTCAAATTCAGGATCGAGGGTAATGGACAAAAACTTTACGAAAGGCACACCTGTTTTAACAACAAGATCTTGTAATTTCTTCATTTTGGTCGTGGCAGCAGGACACATCTTGGCGACCGAACAGCGTGTAAAGATAAAGTTCAAAACAGTGACGGAACCGTCAAAATACTCGCTGGTTATGATTTCCCCATTTTGGTCATAAAGCGCAAAAGGTGGCACGAAATCTCCAACCATTCGAATCATTTTATCTCCCATGCTCAGGGTGTCCCGTCGGAGAAGACGATTTACGTTGTTTAGCCTGATACGGTCAGAGCGGTTATCAGGCCAAGCATGATTGAGCAAAAAGGATTTCCCCAAAACGGTCGTAAAAGTCTCTTGGGCTTTGGCTCTGAAAACAATTGGTGGGTTCAAAAAAGACAAATCACCGGGCTGGGCATGAAAGTCCATTGTTTTGGTTACATTTTTGGGAAACGAATCTCTAAGCAGTCGCCCTGACGAAAGAACTTCCACCGAAATCAGACTGTTGTTTAAGTCGGTGGAAACGACTCGTCCTCTTATTTCATCATCCGCCAAATCGTTTGGACTTTTAGCCCGATGAGAATCCGAACACCCTACCCAAAATAGAGACGCAAGGAATGCGGAAGATATGATTGAGAACTGACGCATTGTTGGTTAAATCTCTATTTCCCTTTTCTTCGCAAGCAACCTCAATCTGATAATTTCACCATTCCAATTGACCCGCCGTACCTATTCAAAGGCCGCAAACCACACCAGCCTTGCCAAAAGATTCGTGTCTTTCCATTCAAAAATCCTCAAATTTTTAGAGTTAAATCCTCTTTGACGACTTATAAGTTTTACTTTCAACACACTATTAGTTTCTATTCAACTTGCTTGATTTGAATTTAGCTACAAAATAAAATTATACCTTGTGAACCTGATCAAATCCATCACTGCCGAACACGGGT
>Ga0160422_10001043_pt1 | contig 17157 bp, 23 predicted proteins | sample Fk160mmetaG_FD_108192 | JGI IMG/M metagenome (GOLD analysis project Ga0160422, IMG submission 108192) | Marine microbial communities from the Central Pacific Ocean - Fk160115 60m metaG | ecosystem: Environmental > Aquatic > Marine > Oceanic > Photic zone | place: The Central Pacific Ocean... | reverse complement strand
TCAATATTAATAATTAATTTTTCAGAATATGCATTATTAAAGGCAAATAAAATTATAATTAGGCATAGGAATAAACTTTTAAACATTAAATTATTCTACCATAATGCTCTTAGCTATTTTAACTGCTTCTTCAGCACATCTTTTGTCAAACCCTCCACTTGCACCAGAAACTCCAACGCCACCAACATGCGCTCCATCTTTTAAAATAATTGGAACACCACCTTTTAGCAAAACTACTGTTGGAAGTGTTAATAGACCTTGATTGGGGTTATTACCTGAAAATGCCATATCTCTTAATTCGTCGGTTGAGTATGGTAATCCTGCTGTAGTTTTTCCTTTAAGCCTTGAGATCTCTTCTGAAGCCGGATAAGTTCCATCCATTGATGCGTAAAATTTAAGTGAACCAGGAGACTCATAAATTGCAATATTAATTTTCTTATTCTCTTCTTTTGCTAAGTTAATGCAGGATTCTGCCATTTTTTTCGCAACTTTAAGAGTTATAATAGGTTTTTTAATAATTTCAGCGCTTAAGTTTGAAATAAAAAGAACCGCTGTGAAGAAAAATAAAATTCTTTTCATTTAAATCTCCTAAGTTTTTATTTTTATGTATAATATGTAACTATATTACTAATATCACAACAATAAAAATAATAGAGGTTGAAATGAATATTCAAACTGTTGCCACAAAGCTTCTTTTAAAATTACCACAGCCTTTTTTAAATAAGCTTATGAAATCAATTCCTAAAAGTCATAGAGAAGTAAATAATGCAGAAAAACCATGGCACTTAAAAGGTAATTGGGCACCAGTTGTTGAAGAAATTGAAATTCAGGATCTAGAGATTATTGGAGAAATTCCAAAAGAAATTAATGGAAAATATATTAGAAATGGTATGAATCCAGTTTCTGGCTATAGCGATCATTGGTTTTTTGGTAATGGAATGCTTCATAGTGTTGAAATCAAGGGTGGAAAAGCATCCTACAAAAATAAATATGTTAAAACTCCTTACTATGAGAAGGATATGGGAATGATGGAAGGTTCATTTGATCTAAAAGCTTCTCCTGCAAATACTCATGTAATTAGGCATGCAGATAAAATTTTGACATTAGAGGAAGCACATTTTCCATGGATTGTTGATGATAATTTAGAGACTGTAGGGTCTTATGACTTTAATGGTAAGCTTAATGGACCAATGACGGCACATCCAAGAGTTTGTCCTGAAACAAACGAATTATTGTTTTTTGGTTATCAAATGATGAAAAAGCCATATTTAACTTATCATAGGGTAACTTCTGATGGTGAACTTGTTCAATCTGAGGAAATAGATATACCTAGACCAGTCATGATGCATGACTGGAACATTACAAGAAATTATGTAATTTTTATGGATCTTCCTTTGGTTTTTGACTTAGATCAGGCCTTAAGCGGTTCTGATCCATTTGGTTTTAGACCTGAGTGCGGAGCAAGATTAGGCGTTATGCCGAGAAATGGATCTAATAAAGATATAAAATGGATAGATATAAATCCATGTTTTGTTTTTCACCCTATGAATGCTTACGAAGAGGATAATAAAATTATTCTTCACGTATGCAGACAAAATAAAGCCATGGTTGGCGGAATGGATGAAATATATGGTGGAAAAGATACAATTGGTAAACTTTGGAAATGGACAATTGATCTTGACCAAGAAACCTGTGAAGAAGAACAAGTCGATAATAAGGCTTGCGACTTTGCAAGAGTTGACGATAGATTGATAGGTTTAAAGGCAAAAAATGGATACGCAATGGCTATTGAAGAGAATGCTAAAACATTAACATTTGGACAATTTTTATATAAATTTAATTTAGAAAACAACGAGAGAATTGACCATGATTTAGGGCATAACGTATTTGGCGGCGAACCTGTATTTGTTCCTAAAAAACATGACTCAAGTGAAGATGATGGATGGATTATGGCTATTGTTTTTGATGGTAATATTAATAAATCAAAATTAATTATTGTAGATGTTAAAAATTTTGATAAAAAACCAGTATGTGAGGTTATACTGCCTCAAAGAGTACCTTTTGGAGCGCATGGCAGCTGGCTATCGAATTAAATTATGAAGGCAAAAATTTATCAACCGTCAAAATCTGTAACTCAATCAGGTAAAGCTAAAAGCTCTACTTGGGTTTTAGAATATTCTAGGTCTTCAAAAACCTCAGTAGATCCTGTTATGAAATGGACTTCCTCTCGGGATACACAACAACATGTTAAGATTAAATTTAAAACTAAGGAATTGGCTGTAGCTTTTGCAGAAAAAAATTCAATTGATTATTTAATTAGAGAACCAAAAAAACAAAAAATTAAACCAAAGTCATATTCCGATAATTTTTCACATGACAAAAAAACCCCTTGGACTCATTAGGTTTAAATATTATGGACGCAATCGAAGCAATATTATCAAGAAAATCCTCTCCTAGACAACAAGAGCCAGGGCCAAATGAAAAAGAATTAGAGTTAATTTATAAGTCGGCTCTTCGAGCACCTGATCATGGTTCATTAAAACCCTGGAAATTTATAAATGTCTCTGGCGATGGAAGAAAAAAATTAGCAGAGGCCGCTCTTAAAGCAATTGAAATATCTGATCCTGATAAGGCTATAAATAACAAAGACAAAATTTTAAATGCACCTTATCGAGCTCCATTGATTATAGTTGTCATTGCATCAGTTAATAAAGATTCGAGAATCCCTGAAGTTGAACAAATACTATCTGCGGGAGCAGCTGCACAGAATATTCTTATTGCATGCCATTCTCTTGGATATTCAGCAATATGGAGAACAGGATTTCTTTCTTTTAATGAGCAGGTTTCTCTTTCTTTTGGTTTAAATAAAAACGATATAATAGTTGGATATTTGTATATTGGTTCAAACGAAAAAAAAATAGAAGCTCCAGAAGTTTCTAATATAAATGACTTTGTTCAAAAATGGTCTTAATAGAGGTAACAATGATAAATTTCTCATTTTCAAAAAAAATTTCATTTTCAATTTTACTATTTATAACCTTCTTAATCCCTCTAAATCTTCAGGGAATGCATCATGAGAGAGAGCTAGATAAATTGAAAATTTTTGAGCTTTATGAAGATTGGGATATTGCAGTTGAAGCAAGTGATATTGATGGATATATAAATTCTTTGGATGAAAATGTAATTCTTATTCCTCCCGGTGGGCCAACAATAACTGGAAGCGATAATTATAGGAATTTTTTAGGACCTGTTTTTGAGGTAGCCACATATAAACTTGAACAAAAAACACCGAGGGATATTAAGTTTTATGGTGATTTTGCGACTGTGGAATATAATATAGTTGTCTATATAACTTTCTTGGGGAATGAAAAAAGTGTTCCCTCAGAGGGAGCATTACAAGATACTGTATCTGACAGTATTTATTTCGACTTACTAAAGCGTCAAGAAGATGGCTCTTGGAAATGCCTTGTTCATACTTGGAGACAAATTAATTAATATTTATATCTGTTGGTTTATCAGAGGGAAGAAATATTGATTTGTTTTCATCATCATTCCAAATTATTAATACTTCATTGAGATGTTCCAAGTATATTATTTTTGTTTTATTAAAAAAAGACCATATTATTTGCTGATATGAGTTTATTTTTTCTTCAATTTCCTCATCTTTAATGTCAGTAGTATTTTCTTCAATATCAATTTTTAATTTTAACCTATAATCAAGATATTCGTTTAATATTTGATTTGCTTCTATACTATCCATCCCAAAATCATGGATCATTTTATCATGTTTTTGAGATAACAATACTAAACTATCTACTGTTTCAAGATAGTTTCTTGGATTTTTCTTTTTTAAGTTACTTGAGATAGATTCTTCAAAAAAACGATAATATTCCTCGAGAATTGCATTTGTAACTTTATTCATTTTTAGTTTTATTTTTAAATTTTCGGTGCATTTTTTTTTCAAAATATTTAGATCGTATAGATCTTTTGTCCAATAATAGATCTTCATAGCTTTAATAAACTGAAGAAATTCTTGATCTACTAAGTATTCTGATAAATTCTCATCCATTTTATTTTTTTCTTCATTAGATTATTAATTATAAAATAATATTATATTTGCATAATTTTATGGATTAAATAATATAAAATCATGAATAAAATTAATCATAGCTTAAATATTGATATTAAGGCTCTTGATAGTCAATTTATTGGTTCAAAATGGGTTAAATCTCAAAAAAGTGATTTTCCGGTTATTTCACCATCTACAGAACAAACAATAGCGAAAGTAAGTTTACCCACCATTGAAGATGCTGATCATGCAATAAAGCTTGCAAGAAAAACTTTTGATAATGGCTCTTGGTCAAAATTACCAATAAAAGACCGAATTGAGGTATGTGATAGATTGTGTCGTGCAATGGAAAATCGATTGCCTGAATTAAACAAAGCTTGGGTTTTAGAATCAGGACCTACAATTTCGCATGCAGAAATAATTAATGATCAAGTTGGTGTGGCAGTCTGGCGTCAAATGCTAAAATCTGCAAAAAACATAAATTGGGAAGAACAAAGAGAAGATGCTCTATTATTCAGAGAACCTATAGGTACAGTCCTATCAATTATGACATTTAACGGTCCAATAGTTTTAATGGGTATGAAAATTATACCTGCTTTATTAGCAGGGTGCACAGTTATTGGAAAACATGCTCCAGAGTCACAATTAACATCAAGATTAATTTCCGAGGCAATTGAAGAAGCAGAACTTCCGCCAGGTATTTTAACTTTATTAGCTGCAGATACAAAAGTAACTCAGTATTTAGTTTCTCATCCCTCTGTAGATATGGTATCTCTTACAGGAGGAACCTCTATTGGAATTGAGGTTGTAAAACAAACTGCAGATCGTTTGGCGAGAACTGCTTTGGAATTAGGTGGAAAATCTCCTGCTATTATTTTAGAAGATGCTGATTTAGAAAATACTTTGGAAACTTTAGTTCCTGGAAGCACAGCATTTATGGGTCAAGTATGCGTTAATTTATCTCGAATTTTAGTTCCAAAGAGTAGAGAGAATGAAATATTAGAAGTTCTTGCTTCCAAATACAATTCCTTTGAAATTGGCGACCCTTTATTGGCAAGCTCTCAACAGGGACCTATTTCTGTATATAGAGGCCTTGAGAGAACTGAACAATACGTATCATCTGCCAAGCAAGAGGGTGCTTCGATCGTTACTGGTGGAAAAAAACCATCTAAATTCGAAAAAGGGTGGTGGTATGAGCCAACTTTAATATCAAATACTAATAACTCTATGAGAGTTGTTAAAGAGGAGATTTTTGGCCCTGTTACCTCTGTTATGACTTACACTGACTATAATGAAGCAGTAAAACTTGCAAATGAGACAGAATTTGGTTTGGCAGCATCTATTTATGGCAAAGATGAAGATCTAATGATGAATATGGCGAAACAAATTCAGTCAGGAAGTGTAGCAATTAATACCGCAGGTATATCATTTATGCAGCCATTTGGTGGTTATAAAAAATCTGGCTGGGGTAAGGAATGCGGTGATGAAGGAATACTTGAATTTACTCAATTAAAACAAGTAATTAAAGGTTAAAATTAAACCTTTTTATTAAAACTATTTATTTCTTAATAATAAAAAATAAGACATGAGAGCAATTTTTTTTAAACCTAATAATCTAAAGTTTATTCTAAGAATTTTTTTTCAGAATATTTTGGATAAGATTTTAAAAAGAGATGAAATCTCTCAATCTGTGAAAAGCTATATTTTTGAAAATGCTAAACAAAGTGATCCAGATAGTATTTTAAAGGCAATGGATGATTTCGCAAAAAATAAAAGATTTTTAATGAATATTGGTAATGAAAAAGGTTTGTTACTTACTGAAGAATTAAAAAAACTTGGAAAAAATATTTTAATTCTTGAATTAGGGTGTTTCTGCGGTTATTCAGCAATCCTTATGGCTAAGAATTTAGGAAATGCAGGGAAGGTTGTTTCTTTAGAGGTAAATAGAACTTATGCAAAGAATGCTTCAGAGATTATTAATTTCGCAGGACTTAAAGATAAAATTACAATTATTGAGGGATCTTCTGATAAAATTATAGGTACTTTAAGGTACAGATTTGATTTAGTTTTGCTAGACCATTGGAAGAACCTTTACAGAAGGGACCTTATAGCAATTGAAAAAAGAGGTCTTTTAAAAAATGGTTCTATTATTTTTGCCGATAATGTTGGTAAGTTTATTTCGGCTCTAGTTGGAAAAAGAGGTGAGTCTGACAATTATTTAGATTATGTAAGAAATAATAACAAATACCAAAATAAAAATATTAAGACTTTTCTGGAATATTCAAAAGCGGAGGATGAGGTTGAAATATCAACTTATTCTCTAGACTATTAATACATTTAGATTATAAAAAAATAGAAACAAATTTGGAGTTATTTTATGAAAAAATATATTTTATTTGGTTTATTGTTATCAGTTTTATTATTTTCTAATCAGGTTTCTGCTCATTGTGGTGACGCTGAAGCTCATGCAGCGGCATCTAAAGAACATATTGAAAAGGATAATAAAGAAAAAAATGATAATGAAAAAGAGACTAATACTTATAAAAATAACATGAGTAATAGGTATTAATTTATATTTAATTAAATATAATGCTTAATCTGTTATTCATATTATTTTTTTAATTTAAGATGTGGTCCCGTAGCTCAGCTGGATAGAGCAACGGATTTCTAATCCGTAGGTCAGAGGTTCGAATCCTCTCGGGATCACCATTAAAACCATTTTTTTATGATTAACTGCCAAATTTTCAAATTAAACCTTGTAAGTTTTACTTAAGCATTATTAACTAAATTATTTTTTTATGGAGTTATCTATGAGTTGTATTGAAGGAAAGGTTGTTTTAATTACCGGAGCTAGTTCAGGTTTCGGAATGGTTACTGCTAAAAAATGCGTTGAACATGGTGCTAAAGTTGTTTTAGGCGCTAGAAGAGAAGATAGATTATCTGATTTATGTAATTCATTGGGAAATGAAAATGCAATTTTTAAAGTTACTGATGTTACAAATAAGCAAAATGTTAACGATTTGGCAAAATATGGGATTGATACATTCGGTCAAATAGACTCATTAGTTAATAACGCAGGAATAATGCCTTTATCTTTTATAGAACAAGGAAGAACTGATGAATGGGATAGCATGATTGATGTTAATATCAAGGGCGTCTTATATGCAATAGACTCTATTTATACCCACATGATGGAGAGAGGAAGCGGTCAAATAATAAATATTTCATCAGTAGCAGGAAAAAGACTTATTCCAGGAAGCGCTGTTTACTCTGGAACAAAATTTGCTGTTGGTGCAATTTCTGAGGGATTAAGAATAGAAAGTGATGGTAAACTCCAAGTCACATGCATTTTCCCTGGAGCTTTTGAAACTGAGCTAGGAGCATCTATAAAAGATGAGTCAATGCTTGAGTATTTAGCCACACAAGCACAATATGCAAATTTAGCTCAGCCAGCTGAAATAATTGCTGATGCAATTTTATATGCTTTAGAGCAAAAACCTGGTGTTGCTGCAAATGAGATTGTACTAAGACCAACTGCTCAGGACTTTTAGATAGTTTTATGTTTTTTTTAAAATTATTTCTGGGATCAATTATTTGGTTATTGATTAGTTATTTCATATGGATTTTAATTATATAAATTTTTGAGGTTATTATGCATTTAAAAATACCACCCCCTATAGTTGCTCTAATTGGTATATTACTAATTTTTTTGTCTAAAGATTATATTTTAATTCTTTATTTACATCCGCACCTTCAAAATACTTTATCACTTTTATTTTTAATTATTGGGTTCGTAATAATTTTCCTAGCAACAAAAGAATTTAAAAAATCTGAAACAACAGTAAATCCGATGAAACCAGAGACATCAACTAAATTAGTTACTTCAGGAATATTTAAATATACCCGAAATCCAATGTATCTTGGTTTAGCAAGTATTGTTTTAGCTTCATGTTTTTATTTTAGTTCACTGCTTGGAATTATTATTTATGTCCCGCTTTTTATTTTCTATATAACTGTTTTTCAAATTATTCCTGAGGAGGAGTCGATGAAAAGTTTATTTAATGATGAATACTCGGACTATTGTTCAAAGGTTCGTCGTTGGCTTTAATTTTATATGAAAATAGAAAGAAAAAAGAAAAATAAAAGATTAATTGAAATCAAAGGTCATATTACTTGCTATAACTGTAAATATATAAATCCAATTAAAAGTCTAAAAAGAAATTTATGTATTGAGTGTGGTGAGCCTCTCCCAGTTATATATTAAGCTATCTTACGTTAAGGCTTTTTATAATTTCTTTCTTTTCTTTATCAGAAAATTTTATCCAGTTTCTTATTTCGTGAGGATTTCTTTTGCAGCCAAAACAAAGTGTCTCGTTATCAATTTTATGAAGTGCACAAATACCAATGCAAGGTGAATTAATCATTTATATTTCTCTTTTTATAAAAACCTTTTAATTCATAAATATTTTACTTGCATTAATATATTATTTCTATGATTAAGTAACAATGTTTAGAATTATAACTTTATTTATGTTCCCAGTTATTACAGTGCTTTTGCTATTGTTATATTTAAAATGTTTTTTATAAAAGCTATTTATTATTGCAAAAAAGATTAAAAAATCTCAAAAAATTAATTCAGACTATTATGAAACAAAAAATTAGAAATATTGCTATTATTGCTCATGTTGACCACGGAAAAACGACATTAATAGACTCTATGATGAAACAAAGTGGCTTATTTAGAGATAATCAACAAGTTAAAGAAAGACTCATGGATACAGGCGATCTTGAAAAAGAACGCGGTATTACAATTTTGGCTAAGCCAACTTCTATAACCTGGGGGGATATAAGGATTAATATTATTGATACACCAGGTCATGCAGATTTTGGTGGAGAGGTAGAAAGAGTTTTGGGCATGGCGGATGGAGTTATTTTGCTTGTTGACGCTGCAGAGGGCCCAATGCCTCAAACAAAGTTTGTTCTTGGAAAAGCTCTAAAACTTGGATTAAGACCAATTGTTATTGTTAACAAGATTGACAGACAAGACAAAAGACCTGATGAGGTTGTAAATGAAATATTTGATTTATTTGTCTCATTGGATGCTAATGATGATCAACTTGACTTTCCAATCTTATACGCGTCTGGAAGATCTGGATGGTGTGTAGTTGATTTAAATGATAAGCCAAATGATCTCAAACCTCTAATGAGTTTAATAATTGACCATGTTCCTGAGCCAAAAGTTGATGAAGACAACGATTTTGCAATGCTTGCTACTTTACTTGATTACGACTCTTACTTGGGAAGATGTTTAACAGGTAAAGTAATTTCAGGAAATGCTAAAATTAACGATACAGTAAAGGTAATTGATTTAAATTCAAATTTAGTTGAAAACGGTCGTCTAACAAAACTTTTTAAATTTGAAGGAACAAGGAAAGTTCCGGTTGATCAAGTTTTTTGCGGTGATATCATTTGTATTGCCGGATTAACTAAAGCCTCTGTTTCAGATACAATTTGTAATAATAATGTAACAGTCCCTTTAAAATCTTCTCCAATAGATCCACCCACAATGTCTGTAACAATTACTATTAATGACTCTCCTTTTGCTGGTAGAGATGGAAAAAAAGTTACCTCTACTGTTATCAGAGAGAGACTAATTGCGGAGTCTGAAACAAATGTTGCAATTACCTTTTCTGAAGCTGAAGGAAAAGAGTCTTTTGAAATTGGAGGAAGGGGTGAACTTCAATTAGGTGTTTTAATTGAAACAATGAGAAGAGAGGATTTTGAGCTGACTGTTTCAAGGCCAAAAGTTTTATATAAAATAAGTCCTGAAAACGAGAAGTTAGAGCCTATTGAAGAAGTCACAATTGATGTTGATGAAGAATATTCTGGTTCAATTCTTGATAATATGAACAGAAGAAAGGGAGATATGGTTGATATGCGTTCATCAGGTAAAGGTAAAACTAGAATTATTTTTCATACTCCTTCTAGGGCTTTGATTGGTTTTCAGAATAAATTTTTAACCATTACTAAGGGAACGGGTGTGATTAACAGAGTTTTTTATAAGTATGGAAGCTATAAAGGTGATATAGACGGAAGACGAAATGGCGTTTTAATCTCTACTGAAACAGGTTCAGCTGTTGCTTATGCATTATTTAATCTTCAGGATCGAGGTATAATGTTTTTAGGCCCTCAAACGGAAGTTTATGAAGGTATGATAGTTGGAGAACATAACCGTGATAATGACTTAGGCATAAATGTTTTAAAGGGTAAGAAACATTCTAATGTTAGGTCAGCTGGAGCAGATGAGGCGGTTATTCTTGTTCCTCATCAAAAAATGTCACTTGAACAAATGATGGCTTATATTGAAGATGATGAATTATTGGAGGTAACGCCAAATAATCTGAGACTTAGGAAAAAGTATTTAGACCCAAATAAAAGAAAAAAAATGAGTAAAATTTAGTTATTAGACATGAATAAAAAAAATTTACCAACAAAAATTTGTAAAGTATGTAAAAAAGATTTTTCTTGGAGAAAGAAATGGAAATCTTGTTGGGATCAAGTTTTATATTGCTCAGAGAGATGTAGAAGAAACAAAAATAAATGAATAAAAAAAATTTTGCTCATATATTAATTTCCTTAGGAAGTATCCCCTTTATCTTTTTTGGATTTCTTAAAATTTTATCTTATGATAAATTTTTTCACTTGGACGTTAATTATATTCTAGCAATATATAGCTTATCAATAATTTCGTTTATTTGTGGAAGTCACTGGGGAATATTTTTAACGAATAATTCACTTAAAATTAATTTATTTTTTTTAAGTAATTTTCTTACAATCTTAAGTTTTGTTGGAATTTTATTTTTAATGATAAATTATTTTTTCTTGTTACAAATATTAATATTTATTACTCTTTTGTTAATTGATTTTTATATTTATCGGCAAAATATTACTCAAAAAAATTATTTTTATTTTAGAATTCTTATAACAACTCTTGTTGTGGGGTGTTTAATTATTCCTGTGATTATTTAGATCTTATCTTTTTAAGAATACCGCTAAATGTTGAAATTATTTTATTTTGATTATTAAAAATCTTACCCTTTACAAAAATCATGGACTTAGTCTCTTGGGTAATTTCACCATCACCATAAATTATTTCATCGTTAACGGAGGAGTTTAAAAATTCAGTTGAACAAGATACTGTTACAAATGTTTGCTGTTTTATCGTCTCAAGACATACTACAAACATTGTATAATCTATAAAAGACATAATCATTCCTCCATGAAGACTTCCCATAGAGTTAAGATGATGATCTTTGCATTCAAAAGCAGAGATATAATTGTTTTCGTTTTTTTTGTAAAAAAAGGGACCAACAAAATCTTCAAATGGTTCTGTTTCATACCATTTTTCAAAGTTTTTTAGATCTTTATTTGTATTCATGACTTAAACTATCAGAAAATGATATTCTTTGAAATATTAAGAAAATTATTTTATTGTTATTTTATGAAAAATAAAAGTAATGATTGGAAATCAATAATTAAAAACCCAGGTGTAATAAAAACATCATTTGGTTCTATATCTTTCTTACCTCCTGTACAAAATATTCAAAAGGATTTTATTCATCCACCAGTAAGAGTATCTTCATTAGGTAAGGCTAAGTATCAACAATATTCCAAAGGAGAAAGAGATGAGTAACGAAGAAAATTTAACATCTGAAGAAATTAAATCTTTAAGAAATTTAATTGATATTGAAAAAATTAAAGAACTAAGGCTCAGATATTCTTATCATATGGATGCAAGAGATCTTGATAAATTAATGGATGTCTTTGCTGAGGGTGCAGTTTGCGGTTATGGACCTTATGGAGACTGGGTAGGCAAAGAAGTAATTTATAATAATTATAAAGAAACATTCAAAGATTCATTAGATACACCATTTTTAAGCATGCATATAAATACAAATCATCTTATAAAAATAACTGGCTCTGAAACTGCCAAAGGTAGGGTTTATCTTCTTGATGGTTTAACCAAAAATATGGATGGATCAGACTTAGAGCCAGGTTCTAGTAATTTTCTCTGGTTTGCTCTTTATGATGAAGAATATGTGAAGGTAGACGGTGATTGGAAAATAAAAAATATGAATTTAGAATTTTTCTGGCCTGAGCGTCATGTTTCAGAGGGTTTTTCAATAGATTTTTAGGATAGGTAATGTTTAAAAAAATTATAACTTTTTCTTTTTTATTTTTTTTATTATCAACTAATTTAAATGCTGTTGTTACAGTCTTAGGTAGCAGTGATGCTCATATTTGTTACAAACGTGCAAAATATGGGTCTACTACTCAATCATCAGTTCTTACCTGCTTAAAAGCAATATCTGATATGACAATTTCAAAAAGAGATATTGATGCTTCAAGAATTAATCTTGGGATTATCTATAATAATAAATCAGAACCAAGAATGGCATTAGAACAATTTAAAATTGCTCTCAAAAATGAAAATATGAAAGCTGAAATATTTTTAAATCAAGGGAATAGTTTATTGCTATTAAAGGACTATAAAGGAGCATTAAAAAAATATCAGGCATCCCTTGAGAATAACCTTGAGGATATTTCTGCTGTTTATTTTAATAAAGGAATGGCCCATGAATACCTTGGAAATATTGATCAAGCTGTCAGTTTTTATAAAAAAGCAGTTACTCTAAATCCTTCTTTGTTAAATTATTTCGAAAATAAAAGGAGAAAGCTTAAAGAGGCCGGTCTTTGGAATACAAATAATGAAAGAGAAAAATCCTAAAAAACCTCGTGTTATTAGACAAAAACAAGCAACCTATCAAAGAGTTGTAAAAAATAAGAAGATTTATAATAGAAAGAAGGAAAAAATTTGTGATTAAATTTTTAGCTGGCTTTCTTCTTGGTATTTTTATCAGTTTTTATATAACACCAGAATTTAAAAATTTAATTTCTGAATACTTTAATTTAATACTATATTATATTGAAAATTAACAAATATCTAAAATTCAAAGCTAAATTTTATTCCATAAAATGAATTTGAATTATCTGTATCTGGTGGAGGCGATGAGTCATATGTATTTTCATAAGAAATTATAGACGAGAATTTTTCAGTTATTTTTAACCTTAATCCAGCAACAAAAAATGATCTTAGCTCTGAAAAATCCTCAATATCAGGTTGAATGTAAAGAGTTGACTCAAACGTTGCTGTATCGGATATCTTAAAATCATTCGTTATGTAGGTGTTTAATCGAGAGGTTTTTCTTGTATCTGACAAAATTCTTTCCTCATTTTCGTCAAATAATCCCAACCCTAACCTCAGTGATTTGTATGGGCTCAATCTTACACCTCCTCCAAAAAGCTCTCTTCTTTTAATCTTTTGAAGAGGCTTTTCGCTAAGTTGAGTAAATATTTCCCAAGAAATTAGATTATTAACTCTTCTTACAGCTCTTAAATGGAAAAAGGTATTATTTGAAGTGATTGTGTCATCTTTTTCTTCTCTTTTGTAGGAAAAAACTGCAAATCTTTGCCATTTTTCTGAATTATAGTCGAATCTAGTTTCAACTGAATAATTTGTTCTATCAACTGTACCACTTGATCCATTGATACCTAAATTTGCTTGAAAGTGAAAACCTAATAAATTTTCTTTTCTAGCGGACTCCATATTTACTATTTGTGCTAATAAAACCTCATTTAAAAGAAAGAACGAAAAACACAAAAAAATAATATTTTTAATATTTAACATTATTTATTTATACTCTCTTTGATATGTATATCTCTTTGTGGATAAGGAATTTCAATATTATTTTCTTTAAATTTTTCCCAAATTGAGAATAAAACATCACTTTGAGGTCCATAACGACCGTCTATCACATCATTAATCCAAAATAATAATAAAAAATTAACTGAACTGTCGGCAAATTCTCTTAAAAAACACAAAGGTTCAGGATTTTTAGCAGTTTTGGGGTGTTCATTAGCAGCTTCTAGTATCAATTCTTGTGCCTTTTTAATATCGCAATCATATGAAACTCCAATATTAATAGTAATTCTGGCTTTTTTATTACTGTGAGTATAATTAATAACCCTGTTAGTAATAAGATCTTCATTAGGAACCATAACTTCTTTTCCGTCATAGGTTTCTATAAGTGATGCTCTCGATCCAGTATTTCTTATGAAGCCTAAGGTTCCGTCATTCAATTCAATTAAATCATCATTTTGAACTGTTTTTTCAAATAATATAATTATTCCACTGATAAAATTAGAAGTAACCTTTTGAAGACCAAAACCAATACCAATACCTAATGCACCACTAAAAACTGCTAAAGCGGTAAGGTCTATGCCTAAAAAATTCATTCCAATTTGAAATGCTATAAAATAAATTAGAATTTGTAAGGCTTTTGTTATCAAATTTCTATTGTTAGAGTTAATTCCAGGAATTTTTTTAACAAATTTTGCAGCAATATCTGATAAGATACCAGTTAACCATAATAGAGTGGCTATAATTAAAATTCCCTGAATTATAAGATAGGCAGAAAATTTAGCCTCACCAATGCTTATTGAGAGCTCATCAGCATCTAAAAATTGCTTAATAGGATCTAGAAAAGGTAAAAATTCAAGCGAAAAGAAAAATAGTACGAAAGCAATTAAAAGAAATTTAGCTGAACCTGATTCAGGCTTTAACAAATTTTTAAAAAAATTAGCCATTAAAAATTATTATCAGATTCGTTACTTTATCTATAAATACAAATTCATAATTTAAATAAAAATAAATAAACTCTTTATTTTTTGATATTGTAGTGCATTAATATTTTTTCATTTTATTAAATTGGAGGTTAAAAATGGCAACAGATATAATAATTACTGCAACTTTTGATGTGGATCCTGAACAAATTGATGATTTAATGAAAAGATGTAAACCTCTAATTGATGGTGCGTTAACTGAAGAGGGGTGTCAGGATTACAGCTGGACATTAGATCCATATGTACCAGGTAGAATTTGGGTTATGGAAAGGTGGGAAAGTGAAGAGTCTCTAAAAAAGCATTTTGAAGATGATTGGTACAAAAATATGGGAGCAACACTTAATGAAGTTGGTTTATTAAGCGCCTTTTCTGCAAAATACAAAATCGCAAAAGAAGAGCCTGTCTATGATGAAACAGGTGTTGCTAGAGCCGATTTTTCATAAGGAATTTAAATATGAGTGATAAAGAAAAAATTAGAAATTTAGTCGAAAAATATGCAGATGCTGTATGTCGTCGTGATGAAAAGGATTGGTCTTCAACTTGGGCTGAGGATGCAGTATGGGACCTTGGAAGTATGCCACCGGTAAAAGGAAAAAAAGAAATAGTTGCCTTATGGGTTCAAGCAATGTCAGGTTTTCCATTTGCTGGACAATTGATACAAAATGGCACTGTAGAAGTCGATGGTGATAAGGCAACTGGAAGGTGGTATATTACAGAACATCTTCAGTTTGCAGAGAAGGATGAACAAGGCAATCCAACCGGTATGTTTAATATTGGTGTTTATCAGGATAAGTATATTAAACAAAATGGTGAGTGGTTATTTTCTGAGAGACATTATGGAGTTCTATATAATGATGGTGGTTCAGGAAACATGTCTGGAACTGTAAATCCTTACCCTGATTTAATTGATTAATTTAAAACTCTTTAAAATCTTTGCCAAGCGGAACATCTCTTGATTTCCATATAGGGTTAATTTTATAAGTTGTGTTTCTGAGAAATTCAGATAATTCAGTATTAGATAAATTTTCATCAATATCTGAATAATTTATTGGATCACCAATAATAACTGGAACTTTTGTATTAATTCTTCTTTTCACTTCATGAAAAAGAAGAGAGGAACGCAATGTTTCGCTTATATGACTGGCAGTTTGGAATAAAAAACTATTTTGACCAGTAAAATGTAGTGGTAGAATTGTTGGTTTTGATCTTTTTATAAGCCTCGAAGTAAAATTCCTCCAGCTAGGGTCAAGAGCGGTCTTATTATAAAATCTTTTTGTTGTTGATACTGTACCTCCAGGAAAAACAACAATAGTTCCTCCTTCATCAAGAATTTTTCTAGCTGTTTTTCTTGTTTCAAGATTAGTAATCATTGCTTTTTTATTTTCGCTAAAATCAATAGGTAAGAGAAAGTCTTTTGTTTCTGATGCTCTCAGAAGAAGAGAATGAGTAAGTACTTTAAACTTTGATCTAATTTTACTTGTTAACCAGCAAATTACTAACCCGTCAAGAACCCCAAAAGGATGATTTGCCACTATCATTAAGGGGCCTTCAGATGGAATTTTTTTTATTTTCTCTTCGTCAAAATCAATATCTAATTTTAATAAATCTACACATCCATCCCAGAAACTTTCCCATCTCTCTGGATTTTTTTGATATTCTCTGTAAATATTATAAAGATATGGCTGACCGGAAACGAATTCAATAGATCTTATAAGTGCTTTTCTATGTATTGGATCATTAGGGTCTGCATAACTAAAATATTTTGTATCAAGGTATTCCATTTATAAATCCCACGGATTTTTATTTGATTTCTCTCTCTTCTTATTTGAAGGCATATGCCTAAGAATGCTATCTTTGTCTAATTCATTCGATATATCCTTCGAAATATATGGTTTATTGGTATCTTGTGTAAAGATTTTTGTAGTATTTTTTTTAAAAATTGGAGTTAAAATTAAACCTGTTAAGAATCCTCCAATATGAGCAGAATAGGCTACACCTGATGACCCTTGATCAAAAACATTCATAAATTGAAGACCTATCCATATACCAATAACAATAAAAGCAGGAACTTTTATGAGTTTTACAAATATTACAATCCAGGCAAAAACATATATCTTTGCTTTTGGGTGAAGAACCACGTAAGAACCTAAAAGACCGGCTATTGCTCCGCTTGCCCCTATCATTGGTACGTTACTCTGTGGATCAAGTAATATTTGAGCTATTACTGCTCCTATACCACATAAAATATAAAAGATAATAAAATTAAGTTTACCAAATTCATCCTCTATATTGTCACCAAATATCCATAAATATACAAGATTACCCAATAAATGCATTAAACTGCC
>Ga0160422_10001041_pt1 | contig 17184 bp, 19 predicted proteins | sample Fk160mmetaG_FD_108192 | JGI IMG/M metagenome (GOLD analysis project Ga0160422, IMG submission 108192) | Marine microbial communities from the Central Pacific Ocean - Fk160115 60m metaG | ecosystem: Environmental > Aquatic > Marine > Oceanic > Photic zone | place: The Central Pacific Ocean... | reverse complement strand
GAAAGATTTCCTTTAGAAGGTGCAACCATTACATTCTCATAATCTCTAAAACTTGATGATACGACTTCAATAGATGTTGTTCCTTGGTCTGGAATAACAATGGATGTTGTAAAATGATCAAGATCAGGAGCACCAGCATCTAAAATTGATGACCCACCTTCAAGATTTATAATATACTCAACACCATTTGGAGTTTGAGCTTCAATCATATGATAGCCATCAAACTCAAATTGTAAAAATGTCTCTTGAATCGTTGAACTAAGAACCGTTGGCTTTGACTGCTTAGGGCTATCTGAACGCACCCCTACCCAACTTGATGAAAAGGACAACGAAACTAGTATGATTAACTGAACAATATATCTGTGCATAGTAATTCTCCTGAAGTAAATTTTGTGATACATAATTTTAAGTAAATAGTTGTAAAGTTTGAATATAATTTACATCTTGTTACAACGAATAAGTAATTACCAATTAAGATTCAACTTTTTCTGTTTCTTCTGTTTTTAAGATTGAGTTATGCTTAATTTTTTTTGCTAGATCTTCACCAAGACACTGGTTCAACTTTGTCCAAAAAGTTGGATTCTTAACTTTAACTCGTCTTAGTTCTTCTTGATCCCATTCAATATAATACAATTTAGATTTAGCATCTACATTTGCAGATGCAGGCTCTCTAGTAATGAAACTTATCTCTCCAACAAACTCTGGCCTGTGCAAATTAGCAATAACTCTATTATCTCTTGAAACTGATGCCGTTCCTGATAATATCAAAAATAAACTTTTTTGATATTCACCTTCTTTTATTAAAGATTCATCAGTAACATCTTTTTGTTTACCTAAGCTCCAGAAATACAAAAACTCTCTTTGTGTCATATCTGAAAATTTAGTCCTATAAATATCAGCTATTTCATCTGGAATTTTGACAGGACTTCTCTCTCTTATAAGTTTAACTACCTGTATTGAGTTAATCATTAAAAATAAGCAGTTCCAAAATGCAATATCAGGTTTATTGGCAATTTGTAGTTGGTAGAAAACCTCAATAATAATAGCAAATGTAACAACAATACGAAGAAATAATACATCTTTAATTGCAAGAGATATAAACGTAATAAACTTAGCAATATGTATGATCATCCAGTAATCGAAAACCATAAATAGACCTTTTAATTATCCTTTTTTATTACTTTATCAAAACTTTCTTCAATGCCTGACTTTACATCATCCTTAACATTTTGGAATCCTCCTAAAACAGAATCAGCAGTTTCTCCACTAAAATAAAGATAGCCTAGATATAAAATTGCTATAGCAGCTGCATACATAGCTATTTTTAGTAATTTTTTAACTAAACTAAAAATCAAAAGACCCGATATAATTAGCGCAATAACTAAATATATTGGATCTGCATATAAAGCTGTTATTATATTGTTAATTAATTTTTCTAATGAATCAAGCATCAGCTAATTTATTATCATTAAGTCTTTGATTAAAATACATTTTTACCAATTAAAATATTTTTGTATGAATTTTAATTATAATAAACGATATAATTAAAAAATAAATGGAAAAGTTTTAATTTTCTTCATGCTAAATCAGTTTATTGTAAAAATCATTTTTTTTTAATATTATTATCAATGTTTCTATTACTGACAGAGATAATATAATTAGTAAACCATATACTAGAGGACTAATATGATAATTGATATACTCCTACCACTTTCCCTTATTTTTATTATGTTTAGCCTTGGAATCGGCTTAAATATTAATGATTTTAAAAATATTAGTAATGAGCCTACAGCTTTTTTTGTAGGAATATTCATTCAAATGCTCGTTTTACCAATTGTTGCATTTACTGTATCATTATTTTTTAATTTATCGAATGAAATTGCAGTTGGAATGATGATTCTGGCTTGCTGTCCAGGTGGAGTGACATCGAACATTATCACAAAACTAGCTAATGGCAATACAGCGCTTTCAATTTCTTTAACTGCAGTTGTTAGTTTATTGACAGTTATTACACTCCCTTTAATAGTTAACCTTTCAATGGGTTATTTTATGGGAACTAATGCACCTGAAATAGATATTTTATCTCTGGGTCTAACTATGTTTTTTATAACAACAATTCCTGTATCCTTAGGACTTTATATAAATAGCAGATACTCATCATATCTAAATACTTTCAAACCTCTTGCGAATAAAATTTCATCTGTATTATTCGTCGTGATAGTATTTGGAGCATTATCAAGTGAGTGGAATACATTTATTGAAAACTTATCAATACTTGCCCCATCAATTTTTACATTAATTCTTATTATGCTAACAATTGGATATTATGCACCGAAACTTTTTAATGTTGATAATAAGATAGCTAAAACTATTGCCATAGAATCTAGCATACAAAATGCAACTGTTGGTATCACAATAGGTAATATAATTTTTAATAGTAGTACAGGAATTTCAGTATATGGTCTTACCTCAGGTGTATATGGTATACTAATGTATATAGTTTCATTGCCAATAATTTTATTATTTTTAAAAAATAAATAATTATTTTTAAAATTTGTTGCATCTCCCCTTGTTGCATCCCACAACTGACTTATTATTACGATTGAATAAGTATTCAATTCTGTTCTATATTCAACTATGAAGACTTTAATTAAAATACTGTGTTTAAGTGTGCTTTGGTTTAGTTGTGATCTAAATATAGATTATTCAGGTCTTGATCCCAGTGCAGGAGATTATCGTTATGGTTGCACAGATGAAACTGCATGTAACTACAACCCTAATGCTGATATTAATAACAATAGTTGTATTTATGAAGTAGATGAGTGTGGTAATTGTGATGGACAAGAATTAGAATGGGTAGAATTATGGGGGGAGTGTTATAATATTGAAACTACAACTGAACTGAATTTATCTTCAAGTAACCTCACAGGAGAGATACCAGAAAGTATATGTGATTTGAATATTAATTGGAATCATCCTTATAGTTTCAACATTTCAAACAACCAACTCTGTCCACCATATCCAGAATGTATACCTCAAAGTAGTATAGATTCACAAGATACCTCTAATTGCCCTTAAAGGTATTGTTCCCCATTATGTGCTCCCCATTGCTCATTATTGCTTAAGTTTGAGCACGCATGAACAAATAAAAAACCCCTCTAAAAATAGAAGGGTTTTTGAGTTTATTAATGGTGACGGAACGGCCAGATTTAAACTGGCGACCCCTTGACCCCCAGTAATGTGTACTACCAGTATTTTATCAACGAGCAAATAATTATTTTTTTAAAATCCCTAATTCATTCATGCTGTCTTTCATTTTTTCAAATGAAGCTTCAATATTATCATCTATACCTACTGATAAACGAATTATCCCTTTACTTAATCCCATTTCAATTTGCTCTTCATCACTAATTTCAGAAGAAGTACTATTGCCTGGCAAACTAAATAAAGTTTTAAAATAGCCTAAACTTACTGCAAGAAAACCAATATTTTTCTGTTGCATATTTTCCATCAAAGATTCTGCTAAACGTTCATCACCTACATCAATAGCTAGAATTCCACTATATCCATACTTTTCATTCATTATATCAGACATTAAAGAGTTTTGAGGATGACTTTTCAAACCAGGATACATAACCTTTATACCTAAGTTTTCTAAGCCCTCACTAATAAACTGCGCATTCATACTATGTTGCTTCATTCTAATATGAAGTGTATGAATATTTTTTAAAATACTAGCAGATCTAAAACTATCAAGGACTGGACCTAGCAACATACACATACCGTTATTAACATCTGAAAGCTGTGATATAAAATCTTTAGTTGAGCTTATTGAACCTGCCACGCAGTCTGAAGTACCATTTATAAATTTAGTCAATGAGTGTATAACGATGTCTGCACCATGATTTATTGGTGTAATTGCCATAGGACTGAACGTGTTATCAACAACTAACTTAATAGCATGTTTTTTTGTGATTTTACTTAATTCTGGCAAATCTGAAACATCTAATAGTGGATTACTTATAGATTCACAATATACCATTTTTGTTTTTGAGGTAATATTTTTATTAACAACACTTAAATCTAAGATATCAACGAACTTAACTGTAATCCCGAACTTTGGTAGTACATTTTTAAATAAAGCATAAGTCCCACCATAAATTGTGCGAGATGATATTATTTCATCTCCTTGTTCACAAATTTGAAGTATTGTGCATGCTATAGCGCTTATACCTGAGGAAGTAATTTGTGATGCTTCACTATTTTCTAATGCAGAGATTGCATCTGAAAGATATTTATTGCTAGGATTCCAATGCCGACTGTACAGAAAACAACCTTCTATTTCACTTTCAAATAACTCCTTCATTGTTTCTGATTTTAAAAATGTGTAAGTAGAAGAATCGGTTATAGAAGGATTTACACCTCCAAATTCCCCAAAAGCAGAAAGCTCTTGTATTTTAGTTGCTGGATCGTAACTCATATTTTCCTTTCATTATTAAATTTGTTAATCATAAAAATAAATTACTATGTCCCACAAAATGTCTTATAGTGATCATCAAATCCATCTGGACTAATTTGAAGTTCATGATTATCCAGTTCATAATTATATGTTTCAGACATTATTTTCAATAATCCATCAAATTCTTTATTATTTCCATTAACACAGTTTGTTAAAGCTGACTCAATAAGATAATTTCTTGGTATATAAAGTGGATTATTCCTCTGCATTATTTTATAGCTATTTTCATTGTTTTTAATTCTTTGTTTCCATTTATTTTTCCAATCCATAAAACCATCTGATTCAGATAAAGAATCATTATTACTTTTATTTAATGTTAAAGCTGCAAATGTATTCGTATAATCAGCTTTATGATTTTGCATTAATGAAAGCAATTTTTCAATCAAATTTTTATCTTCATCAATAGGAGTTTCAATACCTAATTTTTTAAACATCATATCATGCCATTTAATTGAATATTGAATTGGAAATTGATTTAAAATATCTTGAACTAATTCTATTGCTCTATTTTTATCATTATCAATATAGTCTAATAGTGTACCTGCAAATACAGTTAAATTCCAATATGCAATTTTATGTTGATTGCCAAACGCATATCTACCATTGTGGTCTATAGAACTAAAGGTAGTATTTGGATTATAATCATTAATAAAAGCACATGGACCATAATCAATAGTTTCTCCAGAAATACTCATATTATCAGTATTCATTACCCCATGAATAAAACCTACTCTATTCCAGTTAACAATAAGATCAATCTGATTTCTCATAATTAATTTTATTAATTCTAAATATGCTAACTTTTCATTTAATAAATCTGGGAAATGTCGATTTATAACATAATCGATAAACTTTTTAAAATCATTTTTAGTGCAAAAATGCTTTCCGTATTCAAAGGTCCCAACCCTGATATGGCTAGATGCAATTCTAGTTAAGACTCCTCCTTGATTATGAGATTCTCTATAGACACTTTCCCCAGAATTAATAACTGCTAAACTTCTAGTGGTTGGAATATTAAGATGATACATTGATTCACTCATAATATACTCTCTTAGCATAGAACTTAGTGTAGCTCTACCATCACCACCTCTAGAATAACTTGTTCTCCCAGATCCTTTTAATTGAATATCATATAAATTATCATGAATATCTATTTGTTCACCTAATAATATAGCCCTTCCATCACCCAGCATAGTAAAATTTCCAAATTGATGTCCAGCATAGGCTTGTGATAGAGATTTACAATTATCTGGTAATTTATTTCCAGAAAAATAATTAGTAATTAGCGACTTATCATAACATAGAAATTCTAGATTCAATTTTTTTGCTAAATTTTCATTAAAATAAATTAACGTAGGGTCACTAACTGGAGTTGGTTCAATTCGTTCATAGAAACATTTAGGTAAAGTTAAGTAGCTGTTATGTAGAGCCAAATTTTTATTATCATTCATAATATTTTATAAATTATGTGACCAAATTAACTATTGATGCTATTTGAAGACCAATCATATTCAAAAAATGAAATTTTATAATTATAAATATCTTCATATTCAATATTACTATCAAGATATTTACAAATATATAACTTCAAATCACCAAAATCTTTTTTAAACCATTTAAATATTTTATTAAGATAAATTATTTTATTCTTATAATCTATATATACATGTTCTTTGCTATTTATAAATTTAATAGCTTTCTCATCTAGTTGTTTGTCCAAGTTATCTTCTTTCAAAATCCTATTACCTAAAGGAGGACAACTTTTTGAAGCGCAGTTAATAGCAAAATGAATTCTGGGATCACCTAACTTTCTTAATATCCTATGCTCAATATAGTGAGGGGATAGCATTTCATTTCCAACTTTAAACTTTTGAAAAAAAATAAAACTACCAAAAATAAATGGGCCTCTTGATATATCTAAAATATTCTTCGAAGGATTATCAATCATAATTTTTAGAATAAGTGCATTATAGGTATTAATCCAATATGCTTTTTTTGCATTACTAGTTTTAAAATAATCAGGGTAGTTATTAGGACTTATATTTTCTATAAAGTTAAAATATTCATTAAAGGAATAAGGGTTATCTATGATTCCCTTATAATTAACTTTTCCTAAGGTATCAACATACGATGAAAGGAGAGAATCAAAACTATTATTCGCATCATTTATTATTTCATTTGAAAATATTAAAGAAAAAATTATAAAAAATATTAGTTTCATAAAAATATCAAATTAATTCATTTAGATAATTATGTGTATCTTCAATAGTTTTTTCAAGCTTAATTGGATTGAAATCTAAAATCGAATGTGCTTGATTACAATTTATAGAATAATCATATCCAAGCTTATTTACAGCCTCTTTCAGTTTAGGATCAAATAATGATAAAAGTTTAATCAAAAAATCTGGTGCAACTTTAATTGGAGCATTATAACCCATTGATTTCATTTTCATACTTATATCTTTCATCCAATGTGTATCTTCACAAATCAGAAAACGTTTCCCAATTGACTGATCATTTTCTAAAGCTCTAATATGAGCTTTTGCAACATCTCTAACATCAACTAAAGGGGCTTTCATTCTAGGAATCATTGGCATTTCACGTCTCATTAACATTTTAAAAATATTTAAAGAAGCAGAGCTTAAATGATTTCCTATGCCTGGTCCCCACACTAAAACTGGATTGATAGTAGATAATTGTATCTCTGGATTATCTGATACAAATTCCCACGCAGACTTTTCTGCAATTGTTTTACTTTTTGTATACGCACTAACTCCCTTTGCATTAATATTGGTCCATATATTTTCATTAAATTCTGTAATATGTTTATTGCCATCATATACTGCTGCATTTGATGAGGTTATAATTACTCTTTTAACCGAATTCTTCAAAGCAGCTTTCAAAACTCTTAAAGTACCTTCCTTTGCAGGGTTGATTAAATCATTTTCATCCTTTGGTCTTTTTGAAGGAAAAGGACTTGCAGTATGAAGAATTGCCTCACTATGTTCCACTGCATCTTCCCAGCCACCATCAGAATTTAAATCTGCTTTGACAAACTCAATATCAATAGATTTGCCAAGATGTGTTTCAATATCATTCTTTATTGTATCAGAATAATCTAAGTTTCTAACAGTTCCTATTACAGAATAATTTTTTTTATATAACTCTAATATAACATGTTTAGCTATGAAACCATTTGAACCAGTTACAAGAATCTTTTTCATTTAAAATCTCCTTTTATAAATTAATTTGACCAAACACCATATCTTTTATCTCTTAATTTTGAAGTTAGATACTTTTCTAATTCTTCAGCATCTTTTCTTGTCGGAATTGGATTATATTTCTGATAAAAATTTGGAATAAGTTTTAATCCAAATTTTTTTGCAAAACTATTAGACTTATATCCTTCTTTATGTTGTTTAAATCTTAACAAAGGTGCTCTTGCTGATTGACCAACATAAAAACATCGATTTCCATAAAGATATTCAGGGTTTTTATTTCTAAACTTTTTAATTTTTCCTACTTTTTTATCTAACTCAATGACGTAGATATAGTAACTCATAAAATTAATGTAGAGCTATTAGTTAATAGCAAAGTATAGGACATATAGCCAATTTAGTAAACCATGGATTATTGCCCATAAAATACTATTATAGTTTGACCATGATATTGCTACCGCAATAGCCATCCCAAGAGATATTCCATTATTTATGTTTATATTTACCTTTGGCTTCATAATACTCTTACCTATTATTCATCTTTTAAAAATCTTACCTGATAATGGTTATATGTATTTACTTTTGTATCATTATTGCTATCAACTAGTTTGATATCATAGCCATCAATATTTTCTATTTCTTTAATACCATCAATGTGCATCTTCTTATCTATATATTCTTTATTTTTTTTTACAAGCTCTCTTGCTTCAAATGGACTTTTTGCTACTACAAAAATATTGGTGTGTTGTTCATAAAATCCATCTCCTATATTCTTATCATAATATCCAGTATGTATTAAATATAAATTCATTTTTAAATCCATTCTTCATTTGTTTTTGTTAATTCTCCATAATTCTCACCAGTATTAATAACACCTTTTGGCTCTATTATTAATACTTTACATTCTTTTTTCGCATAAGGTTTGTGATCTATACCTTTAGGTACTACAAACATTTCTCCCTTAGAGAGATGAATTTCTTTATTTGTAAATTTAATCCACATTTCACCATCTAAAACAATGAAAGCTTCATCAGTATGTGTATGAGAATGCCACACAAACTCGTCTTTAATCTTTACAACCTTAAATTGATAATCATTTAATTCTGCAATGATTCGTGGAGACCAATAATCATTGAATTTAGAAAATTTTTCGTTGAAATTAATTTTATTTGTAATCATATATTCCTCTTACTTAATTCCTGAAATAATTAATGTCCCTTCAGAATCCTCTTTTGTAACAAATTGTTCGTATTCTATATCCTTCATACCAATTTTTCTATATAAATCAATCCATTCATTAATAGATAATGTATTCATATAAACACCTAAATCAGATGGCCAGGACAAACTATCTTGATTTTCTTTATAATGATCTATGCCAAAGATAAAAATAGATTCTTTATGAGCAGCGTTATTAAAAATATTATTAAAAACAGTTTCTGGATCATTTAAATAATAAATGAACTCCATTGACATTATTAAATCATATGATCTACTTGCTTTCCACTTCGTTATATCCATACACAAGTAGTCCAAATTTGTTTGATATTTTTTAGCTTTATTTATCATTTCTGCTGATCCATCAATTCCCAATCCCACATCTAAACTATATTTTGATGCAAGTTTGCGAAGCATCCATCCATTACCACAACCTAAATCAAGCATTGACTTAACATTATTTACATCAAACCTTTTTTCAAAAATATTTATCATTTGAGATACAGAGTTTGCATGACCATTTTCCATTCCGACATCTTTACCAATTTTTGCCCAATTATTGAACTCTTCTATTGCACTTTTATTTTTAATCATTTTTATCCTTATTATATTTTTTGGCCTCTTCAATAAAATCAATGATTTCTTTTCGCTTATTTTCAAGTCTAGTAATTATATCTTTTCTTCTTGAGAATATTCTAAATAATCTATACTGCATTAAATAACTCATAAAATTGTTATGATAGTTAAGTGCAAAATTCCCTGTTGGTATAAGTAATAAAAAATATATAAAAGCGATTGAAATACTTCCAGTTAAATAATAAACCATGAATGTTTGAAGCGCATAAAATAAAGAAAATATTGCTCCACCTATAAAAAATTTGTATTGTCCTATCTCAACTTCATCTATGCTTTTAGTATAAACCTCAGCTGCAGAAATTTTATAAGCTAGAATATTACTGACCAGTCCATATAGATATATTGGAAATTGCAGTACAAACCAAAATGCTTTGAGGGGCTTCTCTGGAAGTATTTTAGGTTTACCATTTCCTTTAGAAACGATAAATCGATCATCTAATTTCAATTTTTCTAAAAACCTCATATACTTAGTGGTTAAAGTTACAAATCTATCTTTCTGATCTGGACTGTCCTTTAAAAATGTTTCAACAGAATCTATTATTTCTTTTGAAATAGCAAAATCATCATAGCTCTTTTTTTTGCCTAATGAATTTTCCAAAAACAATTCATTTTTATATATTACTTCTAAGTATCCAATTACATCTTCAAGATCGATAAAGCTTAAGTTTGTAGTTAAATCTAAAAGTGATTCCTCTATACGATGTGTAATATCCTCTACTGAATCAGAAAAATTATCAACTGCTCTTTCTTTATATTCATTAATTGAAATCGGAGTTCCATATTTAATGTAAACATCACTCTTAAATCTTGAAGGGTCAGAATAATTTATACCAATTGGAATGATTTTTAAATTGAGACTGAAATTGTTTTTTAGCTCTGCATTTAGCGCTATTCTAGCAGCACCTGTTTTTATTTTAAATAATGCTCTACCTGCTAGAGAAATACCTTCTGGAAATAATATAAGACATTTACCCTCCTCAAAAATATTATATGCTAAATTGAATGTATCCTTGTTCTTGGATGTTAAGTTAGGGTCATCCTGTTTTCTGTATACAGGAATTGCACCTGCTTTTAAAAAAACCCAACTTTGAATTTTATTTAGAAATAAAGTATGCTTTGCTAAATAATAACCTGTTCGACCACATGAATATCTAACCATCCCTGGATCTAAAATCATATTTCGATGATTTGCTACAAAAATTAAAGGGCCTGATTTGGGAACTAATTTCTGATTTTTAACAACAACTCTACCAAAAAATAATTTTGCACATATATATGATAGAAAATATGCAGTCCCCATAAAAAATAAGCTAAATAAATTATTTATACTTTTTTTCAATTTAGCTACCTATCAAAAAATTTAAAAAATAAGTTAAAAATAAGACTAACTATAAAGCTTAAAATTATCATACTTGTTATTGGCATGTAAAATGAAAAATTATCAGTCTTATAAGAAATGTCACCAAAAAGATTACCAAACCACCCTAAGTATGGTCTAAATAAAAAGATGAAAACACCAATAAAAAACAAAATTAATCCAACAATTATAAGAGTTTTAGCTATATTCATACTTAAATTTACAAATAAAAAAACATATTAAATGATACCATTTGAGAAATATACAAATAATGGAAATACAAAGTGCAGTTTCATACATGGAAATGGTTTTCCTCCACTTACGTACAAATCGCTACTAACAGAATTATCTAATACACTTGATATAACAAGTATGCTATTAAGACCACATTGGAATGAAACATCAAGTCCATATAAATTAAAAAATTGGAGATTATTTGTAGATGACTTTATCCAACATGCAAATGAGCAAAAAATAACTAATTCTATAGGTATAGGACATTCAATCGGTGGAAATATAATTTTAAAAGCGGCTATAAAAAATGATAAAATTTTTAAATCTATAGTACTTCTTGATCCTACTATATTTGCGCCATCTATAATATATTTTTGGAAAATTTTAAGCTTGTTCCCTAAAGCCTTAGAAAATTTTCCTTTAGCTAAAGCAGCCAGAAATAGAAAAACATCGTATAGTTCTAAAGAAGACATTTTTATTTCATATAGAAAAAAGAATATTTTTAAAAACATCCAAAATAAGCAATTAAATGAATATATAGATTCTATCTTTGAAAAATCTCAATCAAGATATGAACTTAATTTTTCAAAAGTATGGGAAGAACATATATTCCTGAAGTCTGTATATGATGATATGTATATATGGAGAAATTTGTCAAAAGTTAAGATTCCAGTTTTAATAATTAAACCTGATTCAAACCCAGTTTTTAGATTAAATGCAGTTAAGAAAATTTCTAAAAATAAAAATATTAAAGTAGTAACTTTATCTGACTCATCACATTTATTTCCTTTAGAAAAACACAAAGAAACTACCGATATCATATCTAATTTTCTCCTCTAAATAATTTTTATTTTACTTCTTTATTGAAACATTTAAAGATTTTAAATGTTAAATCCATATAAACAAATAGGAGTAAATGAAATATGAAAGAATCGATACTAGGATTAGCAACCATAGCTATTTTGTTTGGAGTTGTATGGTTATCTCAAGGTGAGGTATATACTTCAAAATATCAATCGCAAACTAACTATGAAATGAGTGAAAAATTAGACTCTGATCAAATTGAGAATATTAATAAAAGTGATTTAGAGATTCCAGTTAAGATCAATAAAGAAATAAATGAGACTGTTGATCCTTGTGGCATTTGTAAAAATATCTATGAAGTTGATACTAAAATTAAAAATGATATGCAGTATACAAATATGTATGATGATTTTACATTTAGTGAAGCTTTCAAGCTTTGTAGGCAGTGTCAGGGGAATGATGGAATATTCTATTGGAAGGATAATCTTTATTTAACTGAAATAAAAGAAAACAATGAAAAAATCACAAAAGAAGAGTTAATTGATCTTAAACCTCTCCAAAAATAACACACAACCAGTTAACTCAAAAAAGGAAGGGGGTGGTAAAACCACCCCCAAAAATTAACGAACAATCGCAAATTTGCCCACATAGTTACATACTGACTCTCTATTATCACCATAAACATTTTCTGCATTTAAAGTGTATATATAAAGCCCTGGGGATACCTCTTGATTATTAACTGATCGTAAATCCCAAAAAGTCAATCCATCGCCAGCATCTGGATGACTTTCATTTTGACTCCATACTAATTCTCCAGAAATAGTATAAATTGACAGTGTGTACCTTTCAGGTAAATCCATAAATGAAATACGTCTATTATATACAGTCTCATTTAAAGTTGATCTACCAAAATAAGGATTAGGAATTACTCGAACCTGATTACAATTATCTCCAGTATTTTGAGACCCAGGGATTATAGTCGTAAAATTCTTATCTAAAATTGTTGAGCCTCTTGATGACTCAATATGTTGATATCCATTTGGCCTTGCCCATGAGTCCGGATTTGCTGTAAAGTATGTGCTATCTGGCAATCCAGTATCATAAGAAACTATTGAATATGTATACTCAATACCATTAAGAACATCGTTATCAATGTAATAATATTTACATTCTATAGTACCATCATTATCAAAATCCCTACATTCTTCTCCAGACAAAGAATCTAAATCTGTTTCTGATGGCATTCCTGTATTCGATCCTAAATTAAACCAAGGTGCAAGAGGATCATTACCTGAAATATCCATACCTCTGTGAGTATCACTTTCACCTCCTGGCAAGATTATTTGATCACAATTTCCAATCTGTGGAGTTTTAACGCAATGATAGAAATCTTCTTCATATGATAAATCAAATTGAACTAAGGGCCTCCATCCTACATGAACTCCTGTATTATCAAAAATCTTATCATTTTCGCTTCCCCAGTTAAGTCCATTATCTATACTTTTATAAATTTTGTAACCTTCAAAGTCATAATATCCAGTCACAACATCTTTAGAAGAATCTGCTAACTGATCCCAATATAATTTTATATACTGATCTCCAACTTCACTTTCAAGTTTAGGTATTGTAGGGGATGTAAACCCTTGATATTTAGCATTATACATAACTTGAGCAAATTCAGCATTAGCTAACAAATCTTCCATGTTTTGTCCATAGATTATACAAAAAGAAAATGGAACAGAATCCTGAACAGCAAGATCAAATGGTCCTGATGTCATTTTCATCGTACAGTCTAAACCATCTGGATCTTCTTGAAAAAATTCTGTGAGCTTTAAATCTTCTACGTTATCAAAATGAGGGTTAAAATTAGGATCTAATTGATCCAAACTAGGATTTGCATGGAAATACCATTCTTTCTCATCGTCTGATAGATTAGTTGTATCTCCTGCCATAATTTTATACTGTATTTCTTCCTTATTTCGAGCTTGGTCAACTCCAGGACTACCAGCATAACTACCACTATTACTTTCAGAAAAAACTACTCCGGGTCTGTTGTACCAGCTAAACCAATGCCAATCTGTCATTTTTAGTTTTTCACCAATATAAATATCTGTAATCCCATCTTGGTCAAGATCTACGTTATCTGTTGCAAGTGGAGAATCAAGCATTTGAACAGCAACTAATCCAAAATCGTTGCCCATTGAAGGGATATCTGGATTCATACTATATCCATAGGCTGAATTACTAACACCATCCCAATCTCCTATAACAGCAATGCTTACCCTAAGCTCCTTACCATTTATTATTGGACATCCATTAGGATAATAGTCTGAAGATGTCTTACAATCAATATACTCCATAAAATCATCATCATTTGTATGAACACTTATACCTCCAAAAATATCATGCGTAAGCACATCAGCATCCATAAAAAAGCCCAAAGATAAATCTTCATAATTAAATCCATCAGCGCCATTTAGCTTTGTACCATCTGGCATAATCATTTCATCACTATGATTGTAAACCCACACAGTTACAAACATAATATCTTCAGCAAATGAAACTCCATAAGAATGTGCTGTAGATTTTACTTTTAGGCCAAGAGGATATCCTGTTTGTTCATACTCATTATTACTATCAACCATATTACCCCTATGAGCCCATCTATCATCAAATTCCATATATACATCATTATCAGAAACAAATCTTCCTGGGACTGGTTCCCAACATGCATCATTATCCCTATTCCCATCACAACCCTCTAAATTTTCATTGAAATCAAGTGCATACCATCCAGGCCAAAAAGAAATCCACTCACCTGATTCTTCATCAAATCTTTTCGGCCATGTTTGTGAGTAAGAACTATGGGCAAGCAATGGATAACTATCGTTACTATCGGTAAATACTGTATTACCAAATAGTTCTCCTGCATTAACGTCAGTAGCATGAGAATTTTGTTTCGCTTTAGTTGATGGCTGCCAATCAGTATTTGTACTTGGGTCCCATCTTGTAAACCAAGATTCTTGTGTTGTAGCTCCATAAAAAACATATTCATCATCTTCTGACCAATCATCTCCATCTGGGCCATATTCATAAAGGTCAAACTCTTCTTGTCTTTCTTTTAAAGCTGGACGCAATGCCCATGGGTATATTGCTCCTATCATTGCATTTGAAAGATTGGGATCAATTGATACTCCATTTGAAGGAGTTGTTATGCAGACACGTGAGTTACTATTTTCATTTTCATAATTATAAAAATCAAATGTCCATTGATTAATTCTATCCAAATCCTCTAAACTGATTTTTCTTTGACCAAGTAAGCCTCGATCTTCATAAGTTTCAAAAACTATACCTATGAATTTCCCATTAGGCCTACTAGTAAGTGTAAAGCCTTGATTTTGAGCATCTTGATCTTGTTGGACTAGAAGCTCTGAATTGATGTCCCAATCTTCATATAAATCTTCTGAACACCAGACCGCTAAATCATCCCCATATTCTAAAAACCAATCATTATAATATGTTGACATATCAGATTGCACCCAATCCTGATATTTCGAACTATATTCATGTCCAGGAATACCTGCAATCATTGCAACATCAGGAAGGTAAGAATACTCACCCCATAATCCAGCTGGAGTTACATACCAATTAATAAAATCTCCCCAGTTAGAAACAGCATTTTTAACTTTTCCTTTTAATAAATAACCTTTAGCTCTATCTGACATAGGATCACTAGGATAACCATATTGGCCTACGCCTCTTGAGGATGTAGTAATACCAGAATTAAAATCTTCGCCAACCCCATGATATAAATCTGGCTCAATCCCATAAGCTAGTACTAATAGTACTGTCATATGTATTATTTTATAAATATTGAACTATCTCCTTTGGATATATTTTATATTTTTCATTCAAAAAATCTGATACTGATATCCAAACAGCATTAAATTTTCGACTTCCTTCTAATCCTTCTATATTTTTTTTATTATAAGCGTTAGTGTCCTTAAAGTCGCTGGTATATAAGAATACTGTCTCATGCATCTTGCTAGAATTAAATGTAAATATGCTTTCAAATATTGAAAGCAATTTACAGTTTATTATTTCTAGTGATAATTCTTCATGAAACTCTCTTTTAAGAGCATCTTTTGATAGCTCCCCAAACTCTATACAACCACCAACTAATCTATAAAACTTATCTTTAGAAATATCATCTGTCCTTTCATATACTAAAATTGAATTATTTTTTCTAATTATTGATATAGCAATAGGTCTAATAAGTTTATCATATTTTAACATTCTATACTAAAACCTCCTCTTCTAGGATCAGAAACTGCTTCTTTTTTAGAAACTGCATTTACCCCTCCAAAAAATAAATTTAAATCATTAAACCTATTAATTGACAAAGGTCCTAAATCTTCCAGACTATTAATTTCAATATCTGGCTCTACAAATAAATCAGAATTCTCAAGATGTAACCTTGGAGCATTTACAGCTTCTCTTAAATTCATTTCTTTGATTAAATAGTTCATCATTACCTGAGATATAGCAGATCTGATTCTATTACTACCTGCGCTACCTACAGTTAGATGAACTTCTCCATTTTTATCAATTATCATGCTTGGAGAGATTAATGTTGGCATTCTTTTTTTATCAATCCAATTATGAAATCCAAGTGGATTTAGATCTTGTTCACCTAACATATTATTAAGAATGACCCCTGTACCTGGTATAATATGGCCACAACTTTCACCATTTGTTGTTGTAATTGATGATGCATTACCCATCCGATCGATAATACTTACATGAGTTGTTGAGCCTAATCCATTATCTAAAAAATCATTGGTATCAAAAATAGAGTTCCGAGAAACAGCATTCGAATAATAATCAAGGATATCTTCTGTTAATAATTGATTTAATTGCTCTTGAGAGTTAGGATCTCTATAAAACCTATATCTAGCATTTGTCGTTGCAATCATTAATCGAATCAATAAATTATTATCAAAGTGATAATCTTTATTAACTCGTTTTAATAAATCGAGAAAAAATACTATCAAAGTTCCACCAACAGATGGAGCAGGATTTGTAAAAAATAACTTGTCTTTTATTGAATGTCTTAAAGGTACTCTTTCAAATACTTTATAAGAATTTAAATCCTCCATTCTTATAAGTCCATCATCTCCAAGATAAGAGACTAACTT
>Ga0160422_10001040_pt1 | contig 17194 bp, 14 predicted proteins | sample Fk160mmetaG_FD_108192 | JGI IMG/M metagenome (GOLD analysis project Ga0160422, IMG submission 108192) | Marine microbial communities from the Central Pacific Ocean - Fk160115 60m metaG | ecosystem: Environmental > Aquatic > Marine > Oceanic > Photic zone | place: The Central Pacific Ocean... | reverse complement strand
CGCTTCGATCAACGCTCGGTTGGCGCCGGTTTCACGTTCACGAAGTTCATAGGCCCGGTTGGCCGCGGTGAAGCTCCATTCGTCTTTGGGAGGAATGATCGCGGGATTGTTCTGGTTTGGTCCGGACGCGTATGCGATGCCCCACCACGCCATCGCGAATTCGGGATCGCGCCGAATGGCTTCAAGGTACGAGGCAATAGCGCCATCAAAGTTGTAACCCAGCATCAACGCCATGCCCTGGTCAAACCACAAGCGAGCTTCTTCCGAGTCGGTTTGCACCGTCCTCCGGAAATCCCCCAGCTCTCGAAAGATCATCGGTGGAGGATTCAGACGTGGCACGGGAAGCGCTGGGGGTTCGGGGGCAACACACAGCGCGAGGATGGCTTCAAACATCGTGACACAGTAAAGGATTCACCTCTTCACTATTCTTGGAATCAGTAGATCTGCAGCCTGCCCTCTTTCTGTCCCCAAAAATTTTTGATCGACCGATTGCCTTGACCAAGTGTGGATTTGAGGCGTAGACTGTTGGCATTGAATTGCCAATAAAAGGATCTGGCCCATGAATACTTGCTGTCCCAACTGTGCTTCCGACTCTGCTGTCGGAAATGAACTTGTTTCCGTGTGTGCGGAATGTGCTTCGGTATCGGCTGGCGGGATCTCATTCAGCATGCCCATCTTGGCCGCAGGTACGGCTTGCGTTCTTGGTTTGTTGTTGATGCGAGCGGTGTATCGACGGGTTCGCATTCAGCCGGTCCTTCCGGCCTTGGCCTGAAGCTGACCTGAAGTTTGGCCGTCTGTGCGGCAGGTGATTTTCTAAACAATCAAACCCGCGACTGAGGTCGCGGGTTTTTTATGGAATATGCCAAGGTTCTTTGCGTCTTTGACAAGCGGCATCGTCATTTGTTGCCGGAAATTCAGTACATGGAGCGCACAATGGACCTTGAAAATCGAATTTTCGCTTTGGAACGTTCGCTGGATCGTCAGCGCAAAGTCACAACGGGCTTGCTTTTCCTGTTGTTTGCGGTCTTGGGCATGGGAGCCACATCTGTTGTGAAGGAGACCGTGGAGATCACCAATGGTGGGTTTGGACGGCCACTAAAAGTGGTATTGATCAACGGGACATCTTCGGGCTCTCCTTATTACAAAGCAGATTAAATGCTCGAGGAGTTTGTTCTCGTTTTGATTTGATTGGTCTGAAAGAGGTATCCTTCAAGCCACCACCATGCACATTTGCTTGCTGACCACCCAAGACCTAGATGCAGACCCGTTTCCCGAGGACGACTGGCCTTGCGATCCGCGTCCATTTATGCCCGAAGCCACATGGACCGTGGCCACTTTGTCTGGAAAAGTCAACTCCGTGAGGCAAGTCGAGGACCTGATTGACAGCAGAAAGTACGACCTCTTCTTTAATCTTTGCGATGGCGCTGCCGATCAGGACCTTCCTGGGATCGAAGTCATTCAGAAACTTGAAGAACGGCAAGTGCCTTATGCGGGTGCGTGTTCTGATTGCTACGAGCCGACCCGGGTGGAAATGAAAGAGGCGTGCGCGAGGATCGGTATTGCTACCCCAAACTACGTGGTGGCCAGAACCTCAGAAGATGTGGATCGTGCGGTTGCCGAATTGAAATTTCCATTGTTTGTGAAGCACCACAGCAGCTATTCCAGTGTCGACTTGAGCCGCCGATCCCGGGTGCAATCTCCAGAGGGTCTTCGCATTCAGGCCAAAAAGATCATCTCACGCCACGGGGCAGCCTTGATTGAGGAGTACATCGACGGCATCGAATGTACGGTTCTGGTGGCGGAAAACCCAGACGATCCCAATCGCCCCAAAACGTACACGCCCGCCCAATATCAATTTCCCAAGGGGGAAAGTTTCAAACATTCTGATTTGAAATGGGTGGATTACGAGGGACTTTCGTCTTTCCCCGTTCAGGACTCAGAACTTGCGGAACGTTTACGCGATGAATGCGCGAGGTTTTTTGTTGAATTGGGCGCGGCCAGTTTTGGACGTTGTGATATTCGCGTTGATCGCTCGGGGACGTCATACATGCTCGAAATCAATCCCAACTGCGGGGTGTATTACCCACCAAAGGATTATGGCAGCGCTGATATTTGTTTGTCGCTGGATCCAGAAGGGCATGAAGGTTTTACGCGGCAACTTGTGGCCGCGGCTTTTGGTCGGCATCGTCGACTGACAGCATCCTCCTGATCGAATTCCTCAAATCCATGCGTCACTTTGAAAATCTGGCCGTACATTCGTAGGGACGGAGGCGATTGATGAAGCGCAGCATGGTGTTGGTTGTGTGGTCCCTGCTGTTGATGAATGCCCTAGCGGACGACCCTCGGGGACGGCCCGTCATTGACGCGGCCTTTGGATTCAACACCATCCTGACCGACCAGCACACCCGATTGAGAGGCGTGTCTCTTTCTTGGGACGGCGGCGACCCGTATGGCAGTCAGCCCAAAGTTATTCCCTCGTCGGTTCAACTGCAGCGACTTGCAGAGTCTTTTGGATTGAACACCATTCACGTTTATTTGGAAGGCAACGCCTCGCAAAACCCCAATCCCGTTGGGGTGAACCTTTTTGATGCAGACGCGCTGGTGGCGGCGACTCGAAGCGCCGGGCTGTATTTGATTTTGACCATCGGTTGCAACGGTGAGAACGGTTCCATCCACAGCATGGAATTCGCACGGGACTTTTGGTCTCTCTATGCTCCGAGGTATAAAGATGAGACGCATGTCATCTTTGAAGCACACAACGAACCAGCGCTGTACACCCCAAGCCAGTGGACGGTGCAGGATTGGAATCGACAGGTTGAGCTCTACCATCACATCCGCGACCGCGCCCCCAACTCTTTGATACTTCTGGGGTCCTTTATGGGGTTTGCGGGAGACCCGACGTTTGGTATCAATTTCCTTGAAGCCAGCGGAGTGAGTTGGGACAACTGCGGCCTCGCGCACCATGGTTACGAAAGCAAGGCCGGCATTGAGTCCACCATCGAGTCGGTGCAATCCAGCCCCAACAAGCCTGCCTTGCTGAACACGGAATTTTGGCCTGGAGATACAGAGGGCCAGGGATACAACAGCATGTACGAAAGCCACTTGAACGGGTGGATGCAATTTCAATGGTTGGGGGCTGAGGATGCCGAGCTCGATTTGTTCCGGGCCAAGATCACCCAAGCGGGAACGATCTGGACCCCCGATGCATCGGAAGCGGTGTGGCCGGCAAAAGGTTCACCAGATTTCCCCACTGAAGGTGAAGAGTTTGGTCTCTATCAACGGGGGGCCCAACGGTTCGTCCGGGTCAGTCCAACCAATTTCTCCGAGCTCGCAGCCGATTTGCCGTTGTACACCGGAGGCGCCACCAACGGTGGCTTCTTTTTCGAACCTCTTGACGGGCCGTATGGTCGACTTCGTTTGTCTGGCAACGCGTACGTTGAAGTTGAGGATGAGGGCATCAGTCTCCGTGTGGGGACCGCTGATCCGCAGCAAGCCGCAGTTTTTGAGTGGATCCAGAGACCCAATGGAGATGTGATATTGCGCTCGGTGGGTCGAAGCGGACATCTTGTGCGTTGGCAACCGGGTACAAATCGGTTGTATGCCGACGGAGACGATGGCTCGGATCCGGGCTCGCAGTTTGTGGTGGTCCACACTCCCGGCGTGGTTCCAGATCCAGTGGTTGGCTTTCCGTACCACGGTGTGCCCGCGTCGCTGCCTGGTCGGTGGGAGGCGGAGGACTTTGACCTTGGGGGACCAGGTGTGAGCTTTGTGGACCTTGATGTTTCCAACAACGGTGGTGCGTATCGACCTCTTGAATCGGTGGACATCCAGCCCACGTCCGATCAAGCTGGTGGGTTCAACATTGGTTGGCTCGAACCAAACGAATGGATGTCGTACACCATCGAAAACCCCTATGAAATTGAGATCTCCGGGGTGGTTCGAGCTCGAGTTGCCACCAATCAACCTGGAGCCACCATGGGTTTGACCTTCGATGGGGAAGACCCGTTGGGGGATATTGTTCTTCCTTCGTCCGGGGGCTATCAAAGCTGGGTGACCATCAGTCGTCCGCTGGCCATCTCTCCGGGTGCTCAAGTCATGCGATTTGAAAACCGGGGTTCGGTGTCGTTCAACCTGAATTGGTTTGAATTCTCTTGCGAGACCCAAGATTGTCAAACGCAACCGGAATGCCCTTGTCTAGGTATTGGGGACATCGATTGTGACGGTCAAGTTGGTTTCTCAGACGTACTGACGGTATTGAACGACTGGGGCTCTTGCCTCGGATGCGATGCCGACTTGAATGGTGATTCGGCCGTGGAGTTCAATGACATGTTGTTGTTGCTGTCGAACTGGGGTGTGTGTTCAAAGTAAGAACGCGTTTTGTGGGGTCAATTGTTCATTCGTGTTTTTCCAAACACACCAATGCAACAATTCTCCGATAATCCCAGCATGACTTTTTTCAGCTGTTTTGCTCTTGCTTCCATTCTTCAAGCCTCAGATTCCCAGGATCAATTGCGGGTCATGGTTTGGAATGTGCTTCGGGGAGGGAATTCTGTAGAACAGGGCCCAGAGAAAGCGTTGCAAGTCATCCGGGAGGCTGGACCAGACGTTGTTCTGCTTCAGGAGAGCTATGACATCGAAGGGGATCGACCCAAACTCGGTGCGTGGTTGGCGGCAGAGTTGGGATGGCGCCAGTTTCAAGGAGAGAGTGCCCATTTGTGTGTGCTCACTCCTTACGACATCGATGCAACATATTTCCACCATGAGTGGCATGGGGTTGGAGCAAAGTTGAAGGACACTTTGGGAAGGTCCTTTGTTGCATGGAGCATTTGGTTGGATTGGCGTTCTTTTGTGGGGTACGAGCTTCGAGACAATCCAAAGATGTCCGACGCCGAATTGATGGCGGCCGAGACCAAGCGATCAGACCGATTCAACCAAGCCAAAGCGTTGCTGGAGCACCTCAAGCAAGAAGGACATTGCAATGTGTCTGTCCCCGTTCTCTTGGGCGGAGACTTCAATTGTCCGTCTCATTTGGATTGGACCAAGGACACCCAGCGGGTGTTTGAACGTCGCCGAGCATTGGACTTGCCCGTAAGCCAAATGGTGTTGGATGCCGGATTCGAGGACTCCTTCCGCAAGGTCCATCCCAATCCCGTCCAACATCCGGGGATCACTTGGTCCCCGATGTATCGCGGAAGCATTTCGGCAGAGGAAGGTACCCCACAATCTTTTGAACGTATCGACCGACTGTATGTCCACCAGCAGAATCAAAACTTGTCACCAAGACTGGTTCCGATTGCCGCCCAAGTTCTTCCGGTTGTTTGGGAATCCGATCAAATCCCCGCCAACGAACGGAAATTTCCTTCGGATCATGGTGCAGTTGTCATTGACTTCGAATGGATCAGCACGGACCCCATGTCGAAGTGATCTGCAGCAGGTCGGAGAAATTGACTTTTCCATCAGCGTTGATGTCTTCAGGGCAATCGGAACAGTTGCCCCATCTTGAAATCAGTTGGACCAAGTCTGGAAAGCCAACGGTTCCATCGTTGTTGATGTCGGCGGGACAAGCAGGGGGCGCGGTCTCCAGGGTGTAGGCACCAGTGACCAGATATCCGCGGTAGCGTTCTTGGTAAATCTCTTCTGGGCAGCAGTCGGTGCAGTCGCATTGCACACAGTCCCAGCCACATCCGTATTGGTTGATGGATTCGTAGGGATCTCCATAGCCATCGTCCTTAAGCGTCAGCCGGTAACTCCCCGGGTCAAGCATGGTGCCATTCAGTTCCGACAACACCCCGGCGGTACTGGTGTCCAATTGAAGATCCCGTAGTTCATAGCCGTAATTTCCCGTCGTGGTCCACAGAAGGATTTCTGTGGCCAAGAAGTCGACTTCCAGGGTCAGTGATGAGGCGTATTGGAAAAATTCGCTTCCTCCATACCCGTCAAAATAGTCGTAGGTGCCGGAGCCTTCATTGGCTTCAAAAGAACATCCATTGGCATCCCATCCAGACCAAGAAAAGCCTTGAGGTTGCCACACGCCTGGGCCTTGGGGGTGTTCGTACGAGGAGATTGGTGTCGAGGGCAGCTGGCCGTTGAAAACGGGCGAACCACTTAATTCATAGACCGCGTTGCTGTTGAGTTGAATGTAGGGCTGGCCAGTTGGGGGATTGTCTGGGCCGTCCAAGTCTTCAATACTCCAGCTCAAGATATTGAGCTCTCCATTGGGATCGTCAAACTGTCCGGAACTCGATTCGCCCGTGAGTGGCGTCACCTGATCCCAGGCACTGATGTCTCCCCCCCCATTGAGCGGGATGGTCACCGGCCCCGTGCCGGCAGGGTTGAAGCTGTTGGTGACGTCCCAATCGCCATTGATTTCACCTGCAGATCCAGCGTAGGACAAACTGATGTCATTGAATGATCCGAAAATCACTCCGGGCAGGTAATTGATCGTTGCCGAATCCAAATCAATGGTCAGGATGGGGGAGCCGGATCCGGGATCGGTGAATGAGCCGGTTCCGTTCAGAGTCATGCTTGCCGCTGAGTACAGCGGCGGCAGGCTGAACTCGACGGTGACTTGGTAGTCCCCAGCCCAAGCCTGACTGATCCCCAAAAAGACAGCACCCGTACAACGAAAGACCATAAATCCACAATACAAACGATATGAGGTTCGATAAACGACCCAGATGAACTTTTTGCCGACCACCTCCTACAACAGTTGGTTGGTTTGTGACTTTTTGGATCTATGCTGGGGGAATGCGATACTCCCAATTCTTTGTTGCTCTCTCCTTGCTCCTTCTGAGTTCGCCAGCGGCCGGGCAGCAACAGTCCTTTCAAAATCTGACGGTGAACGGCGAAGCTCGCAGGTACCTGCTGTACTTGCCTTCGAACTTTGATCCCACGGAAAACCTCCCGGTCATGATGTGGTTTCACGGGGGTGGTGGTAACGCAAACGGGGGACTTTTCGAAGCTGACTTCCGATCTTTGGCCAACACCGAACGCTTTATCGCGGTGTACGCCGAAGCGGTTCCCGATGTCCTCGAAGGATGCAACTGTTGGGGGTACGACCTCGGTGGTGAAACCAACGGTAATTATGAGAAAGATCTGGCATATGCCAGTGCGGTGATTGTTGATCTGGTCGATTCCTACAACGCCGATGCCCGCCGCATCTACGCCGGGGGATATTCGATGGGCGGAAGCTTTGTGTGGGATTTGGCGTGTGCTAAGAGCGATGAATTTGCCGCCGTGGCCCCCGTGGCCGCCAGCATGTATCGCTACACGTACGACAACTGTTCGACCGGTTCTCCCACGGTGATTTGTCACATTCTCGGAACGGCTGATTTTTACGCCCCGTATGACGGCGCTTCTTGGGTGCCTTCGGTCAACGAGCAAAATGCTTTCTGGGTGAACAAGAACGGATCGGAAGCCACACCCGAAGTGGTGAATCTCGGTGGTGGTGTGACCCGCTCCACTTGGGGACCAGGCGTGGGCTGTCACGGCGTTCAACATTTCCGGAGACAAGGCGGCGGACACGATGTTCCTGGTTTTGCCGCGTCCGCGATCTGGGATTTTGTTTCCGACTACGACATCGACGGAGAAATTAGCTGCGGCGGCCCGCGTCCGTGCTGTTTCTTTGATGGCAGTTGCACGGTGGAATTGCCGGCCGACTGCTCGGCCAGCGGTGGTACCAGCAACGGCGGAGATTCTTGTGATCCTCAGCCTTGCCCGGAGCCCACCACCGGCGCGTGTTGCTTCGGTGCAAGTTGTTCCCTGCTCAGCCCAGAGGCTTGTGGCTTCAGTGGAGGCGCTTTCACTGGTTTGGGATCTGTTTGTGAAACGGGATGTGATCCAGGGGCATGTTGTCTCGGTGAATCCTGTGTGATTTTGGTGCCAGGTGTTTGTGCCTCAGCCGGCGGAACATTTGGAGGAGGAGACTGCACTCAGAATTCCTGCTCCGTTGCCATTCCTGGTGATGTTGATGGCGACGGCATCGTTGGCTTCACCGATTTGGTGCAAGTGCTTGGTGTGTGGGGCATCTGTTCCGGCTGCCCAGAAGATTTGGTTGAAGATGGTGTGGTGGGGCTCAACGACCTCCTGGTCGTCCTTTCCAACTGGTCGTAACTGCCGCCTTCCCCATTTTCTCCTCCCATCTCATCGATTTTTGAGCGAGACTGGTGGCATGACCCATTTCTTGTTGGTGGTGCTGTCTCAATTATTGCCTGTGGATTACACCAACCATGCGCTGGTGACGTTTACGCCCCAATCCACGCTGGAAGCCGAGCGTGTTCGAAGTTTGGGTCGGTTTGCTGGATGTTGTGAACCACGCGGCTTGGGACCCCAGCACCGAGTGCTGACCCAAGCGGAACTGAATCTGGCCACGCAGATGGGTTTTTCTTTTGAAGTGACCACGCAGAACGTTGGGCAAGCCATTCAGGAGGCCCGTGCGCCCCAAGGCTTGGCGGGAACATCCTTCTTTGCCGACTACAGGACCAATGAAGAAATAGACGTGTATCTCGATCAGTTGGTGGCCAACTATCCCGGGGTGAGTCGATCGGTCGCGGGCGAAAGTATTCAAGGCCGCCCCATCCATTTTCTTCGCTTCGGATCGGGATCTCAAACCGTAGCGATTACCGCGGGGCAGCACGCACGCGAATGGATCAATCCTGCCGCCACGCTTTGGATGGTGGAGGACATCCTGCGCCGGGCGAGTGAAGGCGATCGAGAAACTGTTGATCTGTTGGCCCGCACCAGCTGGTTGGTGGTGCCCATTTCCAATCCAGATGGATACGCCTACTCCCACACCACAGACCGACTTTGGCGAAAGAACCGACGAAATCTCTTCCCAGATTACGGGGTTGATTTGAATCGCAACTGGGGCGCTGGCTACGGCGGGCCCGGAAGCAGTACGAATCCCTCAGACGAAACTTATCGAGGACTGGGCGCGTTCAGCGAGCCGGAAACCGCAGCACTTCGTACCTTGCTCGAAGCCGAAGACAACCTCTTGATGTGTTTGGACATTCACAGCTTCGGTCAACTCGTGTTGTCTCCCTATGGCTATCAGGATTCCGAACCCACAGAAGGAATGGGCCCCATGCTGTCCGGACTCGCGTTCAATGCCGCGATCGACATGCTGGGAACCCACGGATCGTTGTATACCCCGATACCAGCGCACGACCTTTATTTGGCAAGCGGGATTGCGTCTGATTGGTCTTGGGACGATCTTGGCGCGCCATCTTGGACCTTTGAACTTCGTCCGGTTGGAGGAGTGGGATTCTTGCTTCCTCCAGACCAGATCGTGCCCACCGGTGAAGAATTGACCGAGGCGGTGCGTTCGTTGGCAGAACGCTTGCTCTTCGGCCGAGGTCGACCCATCGCCGGACCATCCGGACTGACCAGCCAATTGGACCAGCGTCTGGTTGCCGTGGTGGATCCGTTGCCAGGACGAACGATGCAGGGGTCCACGTTGTATTTGGATGGCCCTGACGGTCCGATTGGTTTCTTCACGGAAGATCTGGGAGACAACCGGATTGCGGCGAACTTGCAAGGCGTGTTGTCGGAGTGCACTTCCGGAACCACTTGGTGGTTGGAAGCGTTTGACAACGAAGGCACCACGTATCGAATTCCGTTGGATGGTGGGTACCCGATCCGACAAGGCTCGGGGACACTTCTGTTCAGCGGCAACGGCGAAGCTTCGCTTGGTCTCGAAGTGATCAACAGTTCGGACTTGTCCGACGGTGCGTGGTCGCGGGGGGTACCTGCGGGCGCAGGAGACCGTGGTGATCCCACCAGCGACGCCGATGGTTCGGGCTCGTGTTGGTTGACGGACAATGTTTCGGGCAATTCGGATGTGGACGGTGGAAGTACCACGCTGCGAACGCCACCCGTGGCTGGAGTGGATGAGAACACTCAGGTGACCTACAGCCGCTGGTTCCATACGGTGGCCGGAGGGAATCCGGGACAGGACCGATTTGTCGTGGAGGCCAGCTTTGATGGAGGACAGAGCTGGCAGCAGGTCGAGGAAGTCGGTCCGGGCAATGCTGATTGTGGAGGCGGTTGGCGCCAAGTGACGGTGCAGGCTTCCGACCTCGATGGTTTTGTGCCGACCGATGACTTTCAACTTCAATTCACAGCCCGAGATGACAACCCTGGTTCGGTCGTGGAAGCTGGTGTGGATGCCATCGTGATCGACCGTGTGAGTTGCAATGCGCCGATCGAGGATCTTGATGGCAATGGCACGGTTGGGTTTGGAGACTTGGTCTTGCTCCTCTCAAGCTTTGGTCCGTGTGCCAGCTGTCCGGCCGACTTCAATGGCAACGGAGCGGTCGACTTTGAGGACCTTGTGCGACTGCTCTCAGCTTGGAGCTGATGGAGGGTCAACCCCTTCCAGCCATGTGGATGTATTGGTCTTGTCACTTTCGATGGCGTTCCCAGTATTGACGATCCCGGTCGGCTCGAACAGCAGCACATGGCATTCCTGTTCGGCAACGGGACGATGCTCCACGCCCCGGGGGACCACGATCAACTCGCCTTCACGCAACACAACAGACTTTTCGCGAAATTCCATCGTGAATTCACCGTGGACCACCAAGAAGAGCTCGTCTTCCTCGTCGTGTGCGTGCCAGTCAAAAACACCATGGAATTTGGCCAGCTTGACTTCTTGCCCATTCAGGGAGGCAACAATTCTGGGGGACCAATATTCCGTCAATTGGTGAAGACAGGCGCTTAGATTGATGGGCTGCATGGTGATCGGAGGCTACCGCAACCTACGAATGGATGATTTTGAGCTCAAGCGGCGACGCGATTTGTAAAGGACGCCAGCGTCTCCTCAACATGAGAGACGGTGCTGAAAATCGGGAAGATTTCATTGCAGTAGAACTCTTGTTCAAATGCCGAACGCCCCGCAGTGCAATCTGAAAGGATGTTGACGTTGTACCCCTTGTCGGCGGCGACTCGAGCCGTGGAATCAATGCAGACACTTGTGACCACGCCGGCAATCACCACATTTTTGATGCCACGTTCCTGCAAAAGACTGTCCAGTCCGGTGTTGGAGAATGAGCAAAGTCCTTGCTTTCCTGGTAGTTCGACGATTCGGTCACTGAATTTTTGCAACGAGTCCACCGTTCGAGAACCGGGGGAGGACTTTCGGAAGGCCCCCAGCTCCTTGATGGTCTTGAGGATGCCCACTGGATTTTCCAGTTCTCGGTAGTCGTCGGTGAAGGCGATGGGCGTGGAGACCACCGTCACGCCCGAGAACAACGCCCGCTCGAGGAGACGAAGGGTGTTTGGCATGACATTTCGGTTCTGGATTTCCTCACCGACGGCACCGTGGAGCAAGCCGTCTGCGCGAAAGAAATCATTCTGATAACCGACGAGAAGAATGGCGGTTTCTGTGGGATTCATCTTCATGTTTGATGAAGTCGGATCTATTTCATGCCGACTTCAGTGCCATGTCGGAAAACGCCGCCAATTCGGGTCATTCCTCTGAGGAGCTGTTGCTCTTCTTGGATACGCCAGACCGCTTTCCGGCATGGATTGCTCCTTTGGATGGGCTGGCCGCAAAGCGAACCGTCGTGGGCGAAGAGGAGGCGGTCTTTCCGTACCTCTCCATGCACCCTTGTTCGGCGGTGCTGACCTCGGATGACTCTGTTTTGCGTCTGGGCACCCGCATGCCGGAGTTCTTCCGCGAGTTGGTGGAGACGCATCCCGGACTCACGGTGCTTGTGGTCTGCCACCGGAACGCTGATCCCGCTCTCAAAAAAGCAGTTCTGCATGCCGATCAAGGAAAAGTCATTCTGGTGTCGGCGCACGAGGATCCCACGGTCCCCGTGGAGTACCTGCGTTGGGTCTTGGGTCTTGAAGAAGCAATGGGCGAAAGACCGCCAGTTCAAATTGTTCCAAGAATCGAGCAGTTCCTTCAAGAAGACCGATTGCAGCCGCACTTTCAGCCCATTGTTGATTTAAGCACCGGTTCGGTTCGGGCATACGAGGCGCTGGCCCGCTCACGGCGTCAATCAATTTTGGGAAATCCAGGTTTGCTGTTTGCGTATGCCGCACGGAAAAATCTCCACCGCCGTCTTGATGCCATGGTGGCCCAGTTGGCCATTGAAGAGGCCCGCCAGCTTCCACGTCAAGCGATGTTGTTTCTAAACATCCAGCCCCGATCGTTGACGGATGTCGATTTTGCGGAGAGGCTTCACGCGGCGGTGATGGCGGGAGGCCGCCAGCCCAACCAAGTGTGTGTTGAATTGACAGAGCAAGAGGACAGCCGGAACCACCAGCGTTTTCTGGGATCGGTTCGAACCCTGCGGGAGCGTGGTTTTCAATTGGCGGTTGATGACTTTGGTGAAGGCAATGCCAACCTTGAGCTGGTGCATGAGGTGCGCCCTGAGGTGGTCAAGATCTCCGGGAAAATCTGCCGCCATGTGGAATCGAGTGCCTTGGCTCGATCCATGATTCAAGCGGTCACTTCGATTGCGCGAGATTCGGGGGTGCGCACCATTGCTGAATTCATTGAATCGGAGTCGGCTCGAAAACTGTTGCAAGACTTGGGCGTGAATGATGGCCAAGGTTGGCATTTGGGTCGCCCTATGCCAGCACAGATTTGGTCCGAAGGACGTTCGGCCGCCTAGTTCACTTTGTTCTCCGGCGTCCCTTGAGACGAGAACCTCCCAGAAGCAAGCCAAACCCAACTCCAGGATTTGGCACCAATGCAATCGACCAGTACTCAACGTTGACTTCGAGTGGGAAATCTTGACCCTGGCCACCAAAAAAAAGTGTTCCAGATCCTTCAAGGCGTTGCCCATCCCAGCCCTCAGTGATGTCGGTTCCAGAGAGCACTCCGGTCACGCCTCCTGATTCGAGCTCGGGGGGAAGAAAGATCGGCGGAACGGCATTGTCTTGGGTGTAGGTTCCCAAGGGCCACGAAAAAAATGGCCAATGGCTGAGTTCCATGGACAGGTCCCCGATATCGATCCACAGACCAGACACGTACTGGTACTCAAGTGTGCCCGATCCAGAAAAGGAGAACACTTCAGAACCTTCAGCCTCTGGATCTGCCACCAGTCCGCCTTCCCCAAGCATGGTGATCCGAAGGTTATGGCTGGTTCCATTGTGCGCATAAGACAAATTGGCCGTGAATTCATGGAGATCGGCATGGGTCAGAGCGCTGATGCTCAGGCTGATCGGGATGAAAAGTCCGAATTTCATGGGAATCGTCAATGTCATCGTGACAGAAATTGCATCCAACAAAAGCATGAACTGTGAAAAATCCAAACCGCTACACTTTTCTCTTCGTGTCTTCTGCCCGCCCCGCCATCACGCTTCTCGGTGCCGCAGGCGAAGTCACGGGCTCATGCTCGTTGGTTGAAGCAGGACGCAGCCGGGTTGTCGTGGATTGCGGGATGATTCGTGGTTCGTGGGAGGACGAGCAGAGGAATCTGACTCTTCCCAAGATCGATTGGCGTTGGGTCGACGCCGTGGTGCTGACCCATGTCCATTTGGACCACTGTGGACGTTTGGCCATGCTCTTTCGACATGGATTCGAAGGCCATGTGTATTGCACTCCAGCGACGGCAGAAATTTTGCCGCGTTTGGCCAAAAGCAGCGCTCGGCTCCAGCGCACCAAGTTGGCTGAATTTCACGCCGGGGTAAAGAGTGAACTACCGGAAGATGCGGAGGAGCCACCGGTCCTGTTTTCGGAACGTGAGGCTCAATTGCTGGCCGAACGGCTTCGTCCAATCCCCTATGGCTTGACCGAACAACTGACGGAAGATGTCATGCTTCGCTTTGAGCCCGCGGGCCACATCGTCGGCGCGGGTGTCGTCCATTTGGAGTGCGGGACAGGAACCGAAAGCGCTCGTGTTGTTTTTTCGGGCGACGTGGGCTCGAAGCATGTCCCTCCGATGGCAGCGCCCGTCTCTCCGCAGGCCGCCGACATCTTGGTGTTGGAATCAACCAATGGTGGGCGAGTTCGTCCCAAAGATGCCGATCCGGACGCCCAACTTGCCGAACTCGCCGCCGAAGCTTTTGCCAAAAACCGAAGAGTGTTGTTTCCAACATTTGCCATCGGCCGTGCCCAGAATTTCTTGTACCGCTTTGCGAAGTTAAGTCGAGCAAACAAACTGCATGTTCCAGTTCTTTTTGACGCGCCAACTGCGATCTTCGCCACGGGGGTATACCGTCGTTACAGCGAGCAGTACCGCCCAGAACTCGCCCGACAAGCCCAGTCCGGTGATGACCCGCTTGATTTTGATGAGCTTCACTACATCTCCAAGCGGCGCGAGATGAAAGAAATTAAGCGTTCTCGTGAACCCGCCTTTGTCATGGCCGGCAGTGGGTTTTGCGACGGTGGTCCGGTCATGGAGCATCTTCGCCATGGCCTTCCCAATCCGGACTACACCGTGGTGCTGGGTGGATTTACCGCTCCCGATACCCTGAGTCGTGCTTTGGCCAACGGCGACCGTGAAGTGTCGGTTGAAGGCACCAAAATTCAGGTGGAGGCAAAAATTATTCCGCTGGAGGGCATGAGTGGACACGCTGATGGGGGCAGCATTGTGGACTGGGTCCATGGCATTCAGGATGCTCCAAGCATCATCATGCTGAATCACGGCGAAGACGAGGCCAGGTCGGCGTTGGCCAAACGTTTGGAAGCCGTCCGCGATTGGCAGGTCCTTCGTACTGCTGGCGAAGAACGGGTTGAGCTCTAAACTCAATTTTCATTTCTATGCCCGAACTTGTGCAACAACTCCCGGATGGCCCCATCGATTTCATCGGCGATGTCCATGGTGAGTTGGAAGCTCTGCAACGCTTACTTGACCGCTTGGGGTATCGACCGGATGGCAGCCATGCGGCCGGACGGCATTTGATTTTCTTGGGCGACTTGGTGGATCGTGGGCCAGATTCTCCGGCAGTGGCTTTGTTGGTGCGTCAGTTGGTGGCCAACCATCACGCCAGTTGCATCCTTGGCAACCACGAAATGAATGCGATGCTGGGAAAGAAGCGCACGTACAACCGCTGGCTGGGCCATCACGAAGGCATGTCAGGACCTTTGGAGCGAGCACCACAACAGGTCGCCACCAACGACGAGCGCAGCAAGATCTTGGATTTTTTCCGCACGCTTCCCGTGGTATTGGAGCACAACGCATTGAGAGTGGTGCACGCGTGTTGGGACGACCGCGCGGTTGAGGTTCTTCGACAAGCTGGACCAGATGCCGATGTGGTTTCTTGTCTCCGCGTCGCGGACGATGCACTCCGTCGAGCCAAACTGGTTGGCACTTCGGACCCTTGTGCCAAAGCCAATCTCAACCCAATCCGTCGATTGTTGTGCGGTCCCGAGATTCCTGCATTTGAAGGCGCGTCCCGTCAAACCGTCCGTACACCATGGTGGGAAACCGATCACGGCGATGACCGTGTTTGTGTTTTTGGTCACTATTGCCGGGTCTTTTTGGCAGAAGGACCAGCGGCTGAAATCGAGAGACGCGAGCATCCATTTGGGTCCATGAAACAGCGTTGGACTTGGGCCTCCCAGCGGACCATTTGCGTTGATTTTGGCATCAGCCGGCGTTGGTCTGAGCGTTTGGCGGGCCGAGAACCCAATCGGTTCGAAACCCGTTTGGTCGCTTTTCGTTGGCCCGAGGAAGTCTTGGTAGATGATTTGGGTCACGAAATTCAGCCTGGACCAGCCAATGCGGGCGTTTGACCCTGAATAAGGCCTTTCCGGGCGAACACCCCGCGGCAAAAAATTGGAAATCTTGGCGGTCCGGCGGTGCGGGCCTCGCCACCTCTTTTAGCAACTGAGCCGAAAGGGGTCTCTTTCTATGTTTCCATCTTCCAACACTGCTTTTACTTCTTGTTCCGTAACCTTTCAGAATCCGGATCCAATGCTCCACCCTCGCATTTGCATGGGAATGTGTGCCACACTGGTCGCCAGCCTCTTGGTGTCTTCGGCCCACGCCGTTGATGTTGATGGGGTGATTACCGTCGACAACGCGTATGGGTTCGCCTTTGGCGATGTCAATGGGATTACCACTTCCAGCTATTACGGAGGGCTTCGCAACACAAATGCCAGCGAAATTGCGAATGGTGCCCCCGTCTTGTTTTCAGGTCCCACTGGGCCTGGATTCACCAACCCTGGGGTTGGTCCAGAGCTGTACGACCTTCCAAGTCTTGCCCCACCCGATTACATGTACCTGATTGCTTGGTCAGACGACAGTTCGTATCAGGGGGCAATCGGGTCGTTCACCATTGGTTCGACGTCGGTGGGCACCTTGCCCAACACCGGCTGGGAAGTGTTTGCCACCGGAATCGACCTTGATTCCACGGTGGCCTCGGACACTTTGACCACCGATCCGGCCGATGTCCAACTCATCAACGACCAGATCGCAATTGCCAACGCCAACGCAGGGAATAACGGTACCAGCATTGGTTGGGTTGACGAGAACGGGATGTTGTCCAATGGTTCGCTTGGCTTAGGGGAATTGACTTTTAGCACCGACGACAACACCGGAGGCAGTGGCGGTCAACTTCCGTTTGGTGCCATTCAAGGTGTCCCCAGTAATGCACGCTGGATGTGGTACAACGAAGATCCAGTCAACATTGCCAACCCTTTTCAGGCATCCAGTGGCGGTGGTCCTGACGGGCACAAGGAATTCTTGATCTTCCGCATTCAAGTGGAAGAGGTTTTGCAGCAGGTCACCGGCTGCTGCTGTTGGGTTGACGATGCCGGAATCCAAGTGCAATCCCAAATGAGCGAAGCAGATTGTCACGCCTTGAGCGGGGTCTACGCTGGCGATGGTGTGAACTGTGAAGACTTCAACTGCCAACAAATCACCGGCGCTTGTTGCTTCTTAAAAGATTTTGGTGTCATGTGGTGCCACAACAACTACACCGCGTCCGATTGTGCATCTTTGCCACTTTCAACGTTCTACCCTGGCCAAAGCTGTTCCGACATTTCTTGCGATATGGAACCCACATTGGGCGCGTGCTGCTACGAAGATCCCGACATGGGTTGGACTTGTGTCGAGACTGACGAAATCAAATGCTTGGAATCCTTTGGTGGCACTTGGTATGTCGGTCAGCCCTGCTCTTGGATTGACTGCCCTCCAGCTCCTCCTACTGGTGCTTGCTGCTACGAAGACCCTCAATTGGGAACATTGACTTGTTCGGATAACGTGGAAGAGTTCAAGTGCCTTCAGGTCTTTGGTGG
>Ga0160422_10001039_pt1 | contig 17196 bp, 10 predicted proteins | sample Fk160mmetaG_FD_108192 | JGI IMG/M metagenome (GOLD analysis project Ga0160422, IMG submission 108192) | Marine microbial communities from the Central Pacific Ocean - Fk160115 60m metaG | ecosystem: Environmental > Aquatic > Marine > Oceanic > Photic zone | place: The Central Pacific Ocean... | reverse complement strand
ACGCACAAAGCGCAGGCCGTCATCTCAATTGGTTCCTGGCAGAACCAAACCCTATCACCAGACCAACAATGGGATGTTTCCAGAAGGGGAGGAGGTCACCACTTGAATGAAGTAGGTGCCTGATGAAATGGATTCTCGTATCGGATACCCAATCACCCCCGGATTTTTAACAATGCCATTCCCCTGCCAAACAACTCGTCCATCTGAAGAAAACACACGTATGGTTGTTTGGTCGTTGTCCAAGCCCGATACAAATAGCATGCTGTGCTCAGGGCTCATTGGATTGGGGAATAAATTCAAGGAAGGAGACTCTCCAAAGTCGCCTAAGCCGTTAACAGACACGTCGTCGTCCATTTCATCACAGATTCCATCTTCATCGATGTCGTTGATGCAGTTGCCGTCGCAGTTGTAAAAGGTATCGGCATAGGTGCATGACCCGTCGTTTTCTGTTGCAGTGACTTCATAGTTACAGGCACTTTCATCATCGCAACCAGCCACCTCCAATTCATCACAAATCCCGTCTTCGTCGAGGTCGTTGATGCAGTTGCCGTCGCAGTTGTAAAAGGTGTCGGCATAGGTGCATGACCCGTCGTTGTCTGTTGCGGTGACTTCGTAATTGCAAGCACTTTCATCATCGCAACCGGCCACTTCCAACTCATCACACACGCCGTCGCCGTCGATGTCGGAGGTGCACATGCCAAAACAGTCAAAATACTCCTCTGCCCAAAAGCAAAGGGCGTCATCGGCCAACGTAGCGTTGGCATTGAAGTTGCACGCACCTTCGATTGTACATCCCGATTCATAGGAGCACGCTTCGCCAAAAGCGGGAGGATCCGTAGCCTCTGGATTGTAGTTGCTTGCAACGATGTCCTGACAGCCGGTCACTTCCAATTCGTCACATATGCCATCCAAATCGGCATCGAAAATGCATCCTTCACAGGTGTAAAATTCTGCAGGGTAGTTGCACGATCCATCGTTGTCCGTCGCCAACGCTTCGAAGTTGCATGCGGATTCATCATCACAACCTCCGATTTCCAATTCATTGCAAATGCCATCTCCGTCTATGTCGCCAAGGCAATTGCCGTCACAATTGTAATAAGCTTCTGGGAATTGGCATGGACCTGGATTGGTGGCCGCGATGTTGAAGTCACAAGCTTGTTCATTTTGACATCCCACAATTTCAAGTTCGTCGCAAACGCCATCTCCATCATTGTCGTTGAGGCAAATTCCATGACAGTCGTAATGAGGTTCCGCGTATTCACATGAACCGTCATCGTCTGTCGCTTCTGCATTGTAGTTGCAGGCGGCCTCTTGGTTACATCCGGCAATTTCCAATTCATCACATACGCCGTCATTGTCAAGATCGTTGTTGCAATTGCCGTTGCAATCATAATGGAGTAGGGGAAAGTCACACTCGATGGATATGGTTGCGTTGGCATCGTAATTGCACCCATTTGAATCTGTACAACCGGCACAAGACGTGAATTCACAGGATCCATCGTCATTTGACGCATTGGCAGAATAATTGCAAGCCTCGCTGTTGGTGCAGCCATCGGTTTCCAATTCACAGCATATGCCATCGCCGTCCAAGTCACAGTTGCAGTTCCCATTACAATCGTAATACAGCTCTGCAAAAGTGCAACTGCCGTCGTCCCATAGGGCCCCGGGGATGTAGTTGCACGCCTGAATATTTTGGCATCCAGAAATTTCAGACGCATCACAAATGCCATTGTTGTTCATGTCAGCACAACCCTCCATGTCAGTGGCCTGAATGGCGCAAACTTCCCATACTCCTTGAGAACCATAGTCGTTGTTTGTGTTGTCCAATTCAACCAGCACATCTCCTGATGCGTTGGTCAGAATCATGCTTCCACCGAAGTCGCAAATGCCATCGTTGTCAAAATCCATCGCACAGAGCCCATCTCCATTGATGTCCTCCATAATCAAAGTGTGGCAGCCTAATGGGACACAACTCGAATGGACATATGTATCAGCTCCGACTGGGTAGTCTCCGCCTTGCATGATGGCTTCGCCATCGACGTCTTCGATGCGCCAGCTGATCTCGTTGGCCCAGGCATCTGTATTCAGCGAAAAGGTCCAGTAGTCACTCTGCTCGAGTATGATTCGTTCAATGCTTTCGTCGTTGTCGGCAAAGTCATCTTGCAGACCGTTTAAAAGCTTGACATTGAGATTCAATTCGTTGGTGTCAGTAGCCAGTGACAATTCTGGCAACATCACCTGCACGCTGGCGCCGGATGCGAGAATATCTTGATGAATTGTGGTAAATGAATCAAGTCCATTGATGGATGTGATCAATTCAAATCCAGCCACGGTTTCGGTACCATAATTGGTTACGATGACTGAAGGCGTGAAGGATGGAAGACACGTGGATTCTCCCACATTGCCCAATCCGGCGATGGTCAGATCGCGCTCCGTCACCGCCATGCCACCCAAACTCTCCAAGAGGCTTGATCTCGACGATTCCAAACAGCCACGCATTCGCGTCCGCTGTCCTTCTGAAAACATGTTCTTGCAAGTTTCCTGTGCGTAGTCCATGTAGTTTTCAACTTGCGCGCCATCGCAGGTTGGATCTGTACACCCAAAACTGTTCGCAATTGTGGCAGGTGTGTCACATATAAGATCGCCTTGCGTTTCACAATTTGTTTCAGAAGAGCAAGAAGTGGTGTTGGAAAAGGTGTGATACAGTGATAGGTGATGACCCATCTCATGTGTAATGGTTTTGTTCAGGGTGCGCCCAGGCTTCAATTCTCCTTCAAGGCCAAACGCATTGTAAAGCACGACAATCCCGTCGCGGGCATCTCCTGTTGGGCCCAAGTAAGCATAACCTTGAATGCCGTTGCCGCCGTCGTTGCCGTTGATTTCTGGGACGACAAAAATGTTGATGTAATCTTCACCATACCAAGTGGTCAACTCTTTGACTGCCGTTTGATCTGCGGCATTGTCATCTTGATCGTTTCCGATGCCGTGTAGGGCATAACCGGGTACACTGTTTCCATTGACACGGATGATGCCATTGGTGGGTTCCCCATCAGGTGTGCGTCGGGCCATTTCAAATTGAATGAATGTGTCCGTCCCGTTGCCTTCTTCCGACTCACCATAGCGATTGCGAAAATCATCGTTCATCCCTTCAATGGCAGACAAGATTTGTGCGTCGCTGATGTTCTCATCTACGCCCACTGGTGATCCGCGATGAATGACGTGGACCACTACGGGAATAGAGTAAATTTCCATGTTGCGGTTGGACTGAGCTTGCAAACGTTCAACGGCAGCACGTACAGCCTCGAAATTGCGGGCATAGGTTCCCGAAGTTGACATTTCGGTTGCGTGAAGGAAATCTGCGGAGCAGGGCTCCAAATGTTGCGCCATAGTTACAAAGCTCAAGCCCGTAAGGCACACCACGAATGAAAAAAAAGCACGCATTGGATGGAGTATTGGTAGGGTTCAGACCACCTTTACGAGCCGCAGCTCCCTCCGGTTTCAATTTCTTGCAACGAAAAACCCCGATAGGCGGGCCTATCGGGGTTTCATAGAAATATTTATACGGAATTATATGATCAGCATCAATTTTTTGATGTGACTTTGATCAATTCCACTTCAAAAATGAGTGCTGCATAGGGTGGAATGGCGCCACCGGGCGCGGGACGTGCCCCGTAGGCAAGGTCTTGCGGAATGTAGAATGTGGTCTTCCCGCCTTCTTTCATCAATTGGAGGCCTTCTGTCCAACCGCGTATCACACCATTTAGAGGGAACGAAATGGGTTCACCACGCTTCAAGCTCGAGTCAAATTCGGTGCCATCCAACAACGTTCCTCTGTAGTGGACCGTGACTTCATCGGTGGCGTCTGGTGATGCACCGGTACCCTCTATGGTGTGCTTGTATTGAAGACCTGATTCGGTGGTGACAATGCCATCGTTCTTCGCATTGTTTCTTAGAAAAGTCTCGCCTTCCTCTTTTGCTGCTTGGGCTTTCATTTCTTTGAGTTTAGTCATTTCAGTACGCACGAGTGCATCGGCTTCTGAAGCCGACATGGTGGCATCACCCGCAAGGGTGGCTTCAAACCCTGATCTGAGAGACTCTCCATTCACTGAGGAAAGGCCTTCGTTAGAAAGATTGGTGGCGAAAAGGACGCCGAGGGCGTAGGATAGGGAATCCATGGATTGTGTTTGAGGAGATTGTTCTTGCTTGGAGTTGTGTTTTCCTCTTTGACCTACAGTGGTGCAAGAGAAAAAGGCGGTAAGAGCGAATGCGAGGCATACCCTCGCGCTAAAACATGGTTGTATCATGGTGTTAAAGTTCGGACGAAAACCTTCGTCTTGGTCGTCGATTTTTCAGGAGAATACGCGTAGTCGAGTTCTGTAAAATTCTCAAGCTCTCGCGGAGAGGATATGTTGTGAAGAAGCACATGTCGTGCCATGGCTCCTCGGGCTGCTTTGGAATAGGAGGAAATGGACTTCAGCTGCCCCTTGCGATTTTCGAGAAAGATACATGTCAATATTCTGTCCGGAGGAATTCCATGAAGCGCCACGTCGCCATACTCGGCGCTTGCAAGATTTAAAATGATGGAATCACTGCCAAGGGCATTGGCAGCATGTTCTACGACCCCTGGCAGTCGCAATTTCCAAAAAGCTGCCATGCTGTTGAATTTAGGATCGTGACACCAGCGTTGAGCCATTTCAAGTCGAGCCAACATGAAACGGTCCAAGGGACGCAATAGTCCATAGACTCCGTGTAAAATGCATAGACGGCGCTGGGCGATGAGAAGCGTATCGTGGGGGAGCGACGGAAGGTCCAGCGATTTGAATGCATCGCCGCGGAAGGTCCAGCCCGCAGCTGCCTGACCAAAGGGCCTCCAAGATTTGTGCCAGTCATGAACTTGGATTGCCAAATTCTCACTCAGCTTCAGTTGAACTTGGGTTTCTCGCAAACTCCATGACTTCAACTCATCCAAAATGGCTGTGGCTTCTTGCAACAGGATTGGCGTGGATAGCAATTCGCTGAGTGGGACGTCTTCAGGTCGGTTGGGGTCCATCGTTTTGGCTGGTGAAAGGAGCAAAAGCATGTCTCAAAATTCGCAATAACAACGCTATCTTTCCTTCATGAAGACGACGAAACAATTCTCCAGATGGCTACCCTGCTTGATTTGTGTTTTGGTGACAAGTGTGGTGTGGGGACAATCGCCTTGTCCTTTGGACTCTTTGCCGCTGAACGTGAGTTTGACAACCGATGATTGGGGCTATGAGCTCTATTGGGAATTGATTGATGCTTCAGCTGAATGTGGCGATGGCTCGGCGCTGCTTTGGGGAGGAAATCCTGAAGTTGGTTGTTCAGAAGGCGTAGAAGGACTGCCTAGTGAAACTTATGGAAACAATGTGTTTTACACGTCAGCTACAATCTGTGTAAGTGAAGAGGACAGCTTGGTTTTGATTCATCGCGACAGCTACGGTGATGGTGGGACTGAATTTGTCATCGCTTTGGGAGGCAACGAAGCATTTGGTTTTGGAGGAACTGGAGAGGGCAATGATTGGGCTTTCCAGCCGATTCTTGCAGTCGCTGACTTGCCCTGTCTCGCGGAGTCCATTTATGCGGACAGCGCCAACTGGGTGGGATCGACCGTAAGCGCCACAGTTTCTCCGAACGAACCGTCTCCACCTTCACTCGGTTGCGGCTCATTTGGTGGTTGGTGTGAATCGGGTCTGAGCAATACAGTGTGGTTGTCGTGGGAGGTCCCAGAAGAAGGGGGTGTTTTTGAGATTAGTACCTGCAACGAGCAAACCACATTCGACACCCAGTTGGCCTTGTGGCAAGTCGCGGATTGTGCTGACTTTGAGTCATATGATTTGATTAATTCCAACGACGATGCAAGTTGTGACTTTGGACCCTATCGAAGCACATTGCTCACACCTTGTTTTGAAGGGGGAGAAACGATGATGCTTCAAATCGATGGATACTATGGAGAGACTGGCACCGTGGAGTTGAGTATTTCTGCGTCCTCGGCTGAATCTTGGTCATTAAGTGCAGAGGTTGAGGATCTTTCTTGCAGCTTACAGACCACCTTCAATCCCGACGGATCGATCACCATGAATAGCAATGTGGGTTCAAGCTCTGTTTCGTGGGATTGGGACGGACCTTTTGGTTTTAATTCTCAGCAATCGAGCATTGGACCACTCCTTCCCGGCGTGTACTCGTTGGGCGCTTCATTTTGCGGTCAGAGTTTTTCTCAAACCTTCGAGGTTCAAGAGCCGGCGCCATTGAATCTGGTTGTGTCACTTAGTCCGGATTGTGCTTTGGGATCCACTTCTGCAGCAGTGGAAGTTTTTGGGGGCCAAGGTGTGGACCAAGCGACCTGGACTTCTGGGACTTTTGGGACAACGGGCTTAGAAGTAAGCGGACTACCTGGAGGCTTGTTCGAGGTTAATGTGGTCGATGAAAATGGATGTGAGGCTTCCGAAATGATTTGGATTGAGGACGTGGGTGTTCCGGAAGTGGACCTCGGTCCCGACCAATTTGGATGTGCAGGAGATGTGTTTACCCTGATTGCGCCTTTGGGGTCGGGATTGACGTATGAATGGAGCACAGGACAATCGAGTGCCTTGGCAGTTGTCCAAACAGATGCCCCTGGTACGTTGGTCGTTGGAGTAGAGGTGGTCGATGGCGCCGGATGTGGAGCTACAGATTCAGTCATTTTGACGTTGGATGATTGCACGACTGGTTTAGGAAACACAACTCTCTCTGATGGAATTCATGTGTATCCCAACCCATTTGACGATCACATTCGAGTTCAAGTGCCTGAAGGCAAAGAGATTGGTTCGCTCGAGCTGTTTGACGTGACGGGTCGAAAAGTCTCGTGTTCCTGGGCCAATCAAGGGCGTTTTTGGAGTACGAATGTCAATGTGCCAGCAGGCGCATACACATTGTGGAGCCCAGCAACTCTGGAAACCATACGGTTGATGAAGAATTGACATTCACGCACGCCACCGAGAAATTCGGTGACAGGCTTCCTCAACATCTGTTGTAACCATGTCAAGGTGTGTCACCAAACGCACTTTGTTGGGCCCAAAGGCGAAGCAAGCGATTCCCAATTCAGCGAATGAATCAACGACCTTCGCTGACGTCGCTTCGGGAAGCGAAAAGATGACAATGTTGGTGTCCACCGAATCTACCTGAGCTACGTCAGGATGGGATTTTAAAGCGTGCTCCAACATACTCGCGTGCCGATGATCTTGCTCAAGTCTCACAACGTGATGATCAAGAGCGTAAAGTGCAGCGGCCGCCAAGACTCCAGCTTGCCTCATCCCTCCTCCCATCACTTTTCTGGAGCGGTGTGCATCAGCGATAAATGTCTTTGACCCGACGAGAACTGAACCAACAGGGCATCCCAACCCCTTGCTTAGGCACAAAGACATGCTGTCAAACATGGCGCCGTAGTTGGCAATGGCATTTGGATTTCCCCATTCTCCGCGTTTGACCCATGCATTCCACACGCGAGCGCCATCGAGATGAAACTTGAGCCCACGTGCTCTGCATTCCTCGGAAAGTCTTTTGAGGGCGCCGACATCCCATACTGAGCCGCCTCCCTTGTTGCAGGTGTCTTCGACAGCAACGAGAGACGTTTTAGCGTAATGGCTGTCCAAGGGATTGATGTTGGCAATCATGTCTGCTGCATCAAATCGACCGCAATCTCCATCCACCAGTCTGACGGATGCACCCGAATTTCTCGCAATACCACCTCCCTCGTAATTGTAAATGTGAGAGAGTTTATCGCAGATCACTTCGTCGCCAGGACGGGTGTGAACTTGGATTGCGATTTGGTTGGTCATGGTCCCAGATGGACAAAACAGGGCCGCTTCTTGACCTGTCAATTCAGCGCACCGGTGCTGCAAAGCCTGAATGCTTTCATCCTCTCCAAAAACGTCGTCTCCAACTGGTGCGTCGTGCATGACCTGACGCATAGCTTTGGTGGGTTGAGTCACAGTGTCACTTCGTAAATCTACAAGCAGATTTGGCGGGAGTGGTTGGAGTTGATTGTCTTGAGTTGAGCTCGCCATGTTACGAAAGTACAAGAGCGTTGCGAAGCACCGGTGGGTCTGGGGTATCTTGTCCGCATGAAAAAATGTCCTGTGAAAAGCGCACTGGCGCTCGTTTTGGGTTTTGCATGCATGAATGTGCTTCAAGCCAAGGAAGGAATGTGGATTCCCACGCTGCTGAAATTGGTAGAAGGGGACATGCAAGCGATGGGCTTGACATTGACTGCTGAAGACATTTACAGCATCAATCACAGCAGTTTGAAAGATGCTGTGGTGCACTTCAATGGAGGGTGCACCGCAGAAATGGTAAGCTCAGAAGGCCTTTTGCTCACCAACCATCACTGTGGATATGGACAAATTCAATTCCACAGCACAGTTGAGAATGATCTTTTGACCAATGGATTTTGGGCCATGACTCGTGAGGCCGAGTTGCCTAACCCGGATTTGACTTGCACGTTCATCGATGGCATCGAGGATGTCACGTTACGGCTCTCTCGGGCCTGTGTCGGACTGACTGGTGAAGCACGGGACAAGCGAATGCAGGAAGAGATGGATGCGATTGTTCAAAATGCAACAGAGGGAACCGGGCTCGAGGGCAACGTCGTCGCCTTCGATTTTGGGAACAGCCATTACCTGATCACGAGTCGGGTATTTCGTGATGTACGCCTCGTTGGGGCGCCACCCTCAGCGGTAGGGAAATTTGGAGGAGATACGGACAATTGGGTTTGGCCGCGTCACACAGGGGATTTCAGCGTATTCAGAATTTATGCAGATGCCGACAACAAGCCTGCAGATTACAGTGCGGACAACGTGCCTTATCAGCCTGAACACCATTTTCCAGTCAATGTTGACGGTGTTCAAGGGGGAGATTTTACGATGATTTTTGGATTTCCGGGGCGTACGGAACAGTACCTCACATCTGGTGCCGTCGAACACGTCATCACACGCTTAAATCCAATGCGCATCGCCATGCGCGACGAGGGTTTGTCGGTCATCAACGCGGCACGTGCATCGAGCGACGCTTTGCGCATCGCCTACGCATCAAAACAAAGCAGCGTAGCCAATGCATGGAAGAAGTGGAAGGGACAAAATCGAGGACTCACTGAACTTCACGCTCTCGAGAAAAAGCGTGATCTCGAGGCCCGATTGAAGGCTGCCACAGGCAGCACCGTCGTTGATGAACTGGAGGCTCTAAATGTTGAGTACATGCCATTTTTGGAGGCGCGTTCCTTGTTTATTGAACTCGCTTATTATGGTCCTGATCTACTCAATTATGCCCATGGTTTTGCAGGGCTTATTGAAAGTGGAATGGAGGGAGAGAAGCGCGAATCACTCCTCGCTGCTCTTCGAGCTGAAGAACCAGGGTTTAGAAAGGACTTCAATTCATCCGTTGATGAGCAGCTGCTCGGGCAACTCGTTGACGAATATTTTGAGTGGATTCCAGATGGCCTGGCTCCTGAAGGGTTGCACGCTGAGGTCCTTAAGTCAGGCGGAGGACCGTCTTGGGCTGCAAAAACATTCAAGAAGAGCACCTTTCCAGACGCCGAGGCCATGACAAAAATGTTGGAATCTGGAAGCCCAAAGTCTTGGAGCAAGCTGAGAAAAGATCCCATTTACCAACTTATCCAGCTCTTACGTACGCATTACTTCGAGGTTATTGCACCTGAATACGCACGTCTCCGTGAGGCCATTTCTGTGGCGTCAGGCGCCTACACCAAAGCTCTTCGCCTTGCGTTTCCAGAAGAGGTTTTTCCTGTGGATGCGAACAGCACGTTGCGTTTAACTTATGGCAAGGTCGAAGGAAGCGCACCTTATGACGGAATGCAATACAACCCGTTGAGTACGGCCCGAGGTATTCTTCAGAAATATGTGCCAGGGCATCCTGACTTCGACATGCCTGAGCGACTTGTCGACCTCCTACAAAACGAGCAATATGGGGATTATGCGAATGATGATGGGGAGCTGGTTGTCTGCTTTACGGGCAGCAATCACACCACGGGTGGCAACTCAGGTTCACCGGCCCTGGACGGCAACGGCCATTTGGTGGGCATCAATTTTGACAGAAGTTGGGAGAGCACGATGAGCGACATTCTATTTGACGGCTCGCGTTGTCGAAACATCATGGTGGACATCCGCTATGTCCTCTGGGTCATGGACGTGTACGCCGGGGCAGGACACCTCGTGGACGAGATGACCTTGATTTCACATCAAGATCTCGGCGAATAGGGATTCAAGAAGCCATCATGCCAATCGCTACAATGACGATGGCGAAGAGGAAAAGCGCGAAGACAACAGGGCCTCCGATTTCGTTTTGCTCTGGTTCGTGGTGGTCGTGATGGTCGTGTCCCATGGCACTAAAATACACGGGAAAATTGTATCTCGGAGTTCTTCTCATCCAACCTCTGCATTCGATGAAGGTGCGCCCCTCTCCATAACCTATCTTAGCATTCGGCGCATTTAATGGCGCAGCGCGAATAACTGCGAACCAAGACCCTTCTCATATGATTTTTTTGTCCCTACGATTTACCTGGTATGCATCAATCCTTGCAGCATTTCTGTTCTGCAATGGGTTCTCAGGAGTTTTGGCCCAATGTGCTGAAACGGAGAGCACCCTTGTTGTTGAAATCTTGACAGACGATTATCCCGGAGAAACGTCCTGGGAGGTCATCATGGACGGTGAGGTCGTCATGTCAGGCGGTCCCTACGCTGAAAACAGCACCCTTTACGCTGACACTCTCTGTTTCCCGTTCTCGGATGAACCGTGCATTCAATTTGAAATTTTCGATTCATACGGTGACGGCATGTGCTGCGATTTCGGTGCTGGGGGGTACAACGTCTACCTCGACGGACAGAACGTCGCATCAGGCGGTGATTTTGGCAATTCGGCTGGGGCCCTCTTCGCTTGTGCTCCCGGTTCAACCTGCAACGATGCCACACTTCTTACAGAGAGTGACTATGGCCCGGTAGATTCTCCTGGCAATTCCCATTGGTACATCTTTACCCCAGAGTCAAATGGCATGTACAATTTCAGCTCCTGCGGAAATGAATGCGACACTCGATTGTACATCTACGACTATTGTCAAATGGGCAACTTCGATGACACCAACGAAGGTTCCATTTATTACGACGACAACCAAGGAGGATGTGGAGAAGAGGCTCAGTTGACAGTTCTGCTTGAAGCAGGAGTTCCCTATTGGGTGCGTTGGGCGTCGTTTGAAGGTCCCTGCGATGAACTTTGGTCTTGGGAGTTTGATTTTGTAGGCCCGCCAACAGGTTGCATGGACCCTGAGGCTTGCAATTTTAACCCCATGGCCGAGGCCGACAATGGATCTTGTGTATACCCTGGTGACCCAGAATGTACAGGGCCTGATCTAATCGTCATGGAAGATGCAATCATCAATAGCCTAACAACAGAAATCATGCAGGTTAGCGAGACCGATTGCTACATCGAGGAAGGGTGTCTCAACGGTTACGGAGCGAGGGAGTTGGTGCGTTTCACCACTCACATTAAGAACATTGGAGACCTTGATTATTACATCGGTGTGCCTAGTGAAGACGGCAACAATCAATTTGAGTGGGGGGATTGCCACGGACATTGGCATCACAATGGCTATGCCAAATACGATTTGTTCGACCTGGAGGGCAATCTCATCCCCATAGGCTTCAAAAATGGGTTTTGTGTCATGGATTTGGAATGCAGTGGGGGTGGTACAGCTCAGTATGGTTGTGGTAACATGGGCATTTCAGCTGGATGTGGAGACATCTACGGTGCGGGACTGAGTTGCCAATGGATTGACGTAACTGACGTGGAAGATGGAACGTATTATCTGTTGGTTCGAGCCAACTACGAATTTATTCCTGACGCCTTGGGTCGCGCTGAAAACTCCTATGACAACAACCACGCTGCAGTGTGTGTGAACCTGGACCGGAGCAGTGGTTCTCTTGTGGCTGAGCACGTCGATGGGTGCGAGCCCATTTACGATTGCAATGGTGTGCTCTTTGGAACATCGGAAGCGGATTGCAACGGTGAGTGCGGGGGTACATCGCTCGTTGGAGATCTCGACAACAATGAAGCGCAAGAATTCGCAGATGCGGTGGCGTATGTTGAAGGCATTTTAGGAAGTGACCTGCAGGCAAGTTCGTGCATTGACATTGACCAAGATGGCGATGTTACTGTCAGTGATGCAGCTTTGATGTCTCAGTGTCAGTGGTTCAATGATGCACACCAGCACCCAGACAGCAGTGGCGTTCACGACAAGTGCGAATTTCCCGTTCAAGAAATCGTCAACATCTACGACACAGTTCACTTCATGGTGGCCGACGTGAATTGGGACATGAATTATTTCGACGTACATGTCTTAAATGCATACAACCGAATTGTTGGATACGAATTTGAATTTTCTGGGGTGAGTATCAGTGATGCGGTAAGCCTCGCAGATCCGATGAATTACGACATCACTCCATCATTCATTCCCGGGGGCAACAAAATCATCGGACTGAGTTACGACGGCGCTTCGTTTCACAAGAACATTGAGTGGGTGCCGTTTTTGAGGGTTTACTGGTCAGAAGCGGGGAACGAAGTGTGTATGACGGAAGTCGTTGATGTGGTCAATGAAGATTATCAAAATACGCTGCACACAGTCGATTACAGTTGTGCAACAGCAGTCACAGACATGGCGGCAGTAAGGGTGGTGAAGGTTATTCCTAACCCCATGGGAGATATTAGTACAATTCGATTCCCGCTGGGTGTTTGGAACATGGATGTGATGGATGTTCAGGGGCGAATTGTCCTGCAACGCAAAGTTTCCGGAAGAACCACTTTGATCCAACGGGATGATTTAGGGGCAGGAAGTTATGTCCTTCGTTTGTCCAATGAGCAAGCGTCTACAGTGGTGCGTTTTGAAGTGCGTTGATGAAGAGTTCAACTACATCAAAGAGAATGGATATGCGTCCATGGACAACGCTGTTTGTGTTGGCTTTCTTGCCTTGTCTTGGTTTCAGCCAAGTCGTCATCAATGAGTTTTCCTGCAGCAATTACACCCTCGGGATTGCGGGGGACAATGAAGATTTTGTAGAGTTTTATAATCCCTCGGGAACGGATGTGGATTTGGGCGGGTACTTCTTGTCAGACAACCCTGCCAACCCGGACAAATTTGAGATCCCGGCAGGCACTGAGGTTCCGGCAGGGGGGTACTTGATGGTGATGTGTTCTGCCGAAGGGGAACTTCTGACCAACCTCTACGTTGGGGGATTCTTGAATACCAATTTCAAAATCAACCAGTGTCAAGGAGAGTCGCTTGTTTTCTCAGATCCGGCCGGCAACATTTTGGAGAGTTACACCTACGGTGCCGACATCCACACCACACAAGCGGATCACAGCTGGTCGCGCACCACGGATGGCGCATCCACGTGGAGTGTGTGTCTGAGTCCCACACCGGAGGCAGCCAATGTTGCAGATATGGTGAATGGCTATGCACCCAATCCCATTTTTAGTTTGGAAGCTGGCCATTATGACGCTTCTATGTTCGTCGAACTTTCTGTTCCTGCTGGATATGAAATCCGCTACACATTGAATGGATATTCTCCCACCGGAGCCAGTACACTTTACACAGGCCCCATCAACGTTTCAAATACAACCGTGGTAAGGGCTGTATCTATAGATCCAAGCGGCGTCTTGGCCCCAAGTTTCATTGAGACAAATACATTCTTCGTTGGTGCTGACGCTCACACCATTCCAGTGGTTTCGGTCAGTGGCAATGGTCAAGAGGATGGAGAATGGGGTTGGGGTGGCAACGACGAGTTGGCGCATATTGAGTTTTTTCACCCCGATGGGACTTTTTGGGTAGAAGCCACAGGCGACACCAACGAGCATGGCAACGACAGCAATGCCTACGGTCAAAGAGGGTTTGATTACATCACCCGAGATCAAATGGGTTATGACTATGCCTTAGAAGGCGAGATGTTCCATGTCAAAGAGCGCGAAGCATATCAGCGTTTGATTTTTAAAGCTGCCGCCAACGACAATTATCCTTTTGAACCTGGCGCCCACATTCGCGATGCCTACGTTCACACATTGAGCCATCTGGCAGCATTGAAGCTGGACGAGCGTACGAACGAAAGCTGCATTGTCTATCTGAACGGCCAGTATTGGGGTGTTTATGAATACCGTGAAAAAGTGGATGACACGGACTTCACGGAAGAGTACTACGACCAGCCTCGACATTTTGTGGATTTCCTCAAAACATGGGGAGGGACTTGGGAAGAGTACGGTTCCGGAGACGACTGGTACGACCTCGTTACTTTCTGTACGACGCAAGACATGACGGTGGATGCGAACTATGAGTACGCCGTGTCGCAATTGCACCCCATGTCGTTGATTGACTACTTCATTTTGAACAGTTACATCGTTTCAGCGGATTGGTTGAATTGGAACACGGCGTGGTGGCGTGGTCGCCATCCGGACGGGGATGCCAAACGTTGGCGCTACGCCTTGTGGGACATGGATGCCAGTTTTGGACACTACATCAATTATTCAGGCATCCCAGAGACGGGTCCCACTGCAGATCCATGCAATCCCGAAAGCATGGGTAATCTTGGGGGGCAAGGCCACATCCCTGTTTTGAACGCCCTCCTCGAGAACGAGACGTTCTGGAACACATACATCAACAGATGGGCTGATTTGGGTAACACCGTTTTCACGTGTGCCAACATGCATGCAGTTCTGGATAGCATGGTGAATGTCATTGCTCCAGAAATGCCGCGACAAATGAGTCGGTGGGGAGGGAACATGGCGGGGTGGGAAACAGAATTGCAACAATTGCGAGATTTCATAGACAGTCGTTGCGAAGACGAAGTGGTGGGGGGGATGGAAGACTGCTATGATGTGGTGCCCGTCAACTTTACCCTGGACATTGTAGGACAGGGGGAGGTCGAAGTGAATTCTGTGGATTTTAATCCATCAATGGTGCCTTACACAGCGTGGTACTTTGCAGATGTCCCGATTGAACTCGAAGCGGAGGAGGCCTTCGGAGTGGCATTCCTATATTGGGAAGTTGTATCAGGTGATGTCGCCATTGCAGATGTCAACGATCCCATTTTGCCCCTGAATCTCACAGGTGACGCTCACATTGTTGCCCACTTCGGCATCCCCGTACCACCGCAGGAGTTGAGCTTCTCAGTCACACCGCCAGGCTCAGGAGTTGTTGTGTTCGATGGCGTCTCACTGACAGTCAATCCCTCCACCGAGCTTGTGAGTGTGGGCAATCACAATGTGCTGGCGCAACCGAACCCATGGTGGGAATTTTCGCATTGGTCTTGGAGTGGCAATGTCATCAATCCGGATGCATTTGCATCCCCAGCGCAATTGGAGGTTTTTGAGCCAGGGACGGTCACTGCCCATTTTGTTGAAATTCCACACACCAATTTGACGGTGGTGGTTTCTCCGCCGCAAGCCGGCCGCGTGAGGGTGGTCGACATGGCCATGGTTGAGGACACCTGGAACATGTCTTTTGAACCCGAGGGTCCAGTGACGTTTGAGGCCATTTCGGAGGAGGAATGGCAGTTCAGTCATTGGGAAGTGATGTCGTCAACACCAGAACCAGAGGAGAAAGCCAATCCCATGGCTTTGAGCCTGACTGATGTTCCCTTTGAGGTTGTGACGGCGCATTTCGAACCGGTGGAGTTCCATCTCTATGTGCCCAACGCGTTCACGCCTGACAACGACGGTGTAAACGATTCTTTTCTCCCCCTTGGTGCAGGTTTTGCAGGAAGTTCATATTCTTTTAGCGTGTTCAATCGTTGGGGGCAAGTGGTTTTTGTGTCGAACAATCCTGAGCAGCCTTGGATTGGCCAAAACAACCAGAAGCTTGGTACGCACTTCGTCCCAGATGGTGTTTACGGATTCCGTGTAGAGGCTCAAGGATACCATGAAATCGTTCCTACAGTGCTTCGGGGCACAGTGACTGTTGTCCGTTGAGGACAGGACTCCTTGCCATGCTCACTTCTGTGGTGTTGTACACCTCGGCCAACTTGTGTGTCAAAGAGCTTTCTCATCTGGGGACTTTCCAACTCGTGTTCCTGAGATCGGCTGTCTCTCTTGTATTGTGTGGAGTTTATCTCCTTCGTGCCGGGATTCCCTTGTTGGGGAACAACCGTCGGTGGTTGTTTGTCCGTGGATTGGTGGGAATGATTGCGCTGGCTGGATTTTTTCACACCGTTCGACACATTCCGCTCGCGAGTGCGACGGTCATTCAATACTTCAGCCCTGTATTCACAGTCTTGCTTGCACTGTTGTTTTTGAAGGAGCGTGTCTACCGCTTGCAGTGGCTTTTTCTGGGTCTGGCGATTGTGGGGATCATTATGGTCAAGGGATTTGACCCAAGGGTCTCTTGGGGCATGTGGAGTTTGGGACTGATGTCGGCCTGTTTGGCGGCGGTGGCATATTTGGCCACCATGAAATGTCGCGATACAGACCACCCGGTGGGGGTGGTCATTTGGTTTCATCTCATGGCAGTGCCCGCAATGGGCACGTTGTCCTTGGGAGATTGGTCCCCTTTGTCTTCTGGTGATTGGACATTGGCCTTGGCGATTGGCGTTTTGAGCAGTGCTGCCCAAGTCTTAATGACGGTGGCTCTTCATAAGGAAGATGCAGGTATGGTGATGCCCTTTAAATATCTTGGGGCCGTGCTTGCACTCGCCGCGGGATGGTGGGGTTATGGGGAGGGCATGTCTGCCCTCAGCCTTGCTGGGATGGCACTCGTGGTGGCGAGCATTTCAGCCAATACGTTTTTGAAGGCTCGTTGGTCAACAACGGAATCTTGAGCGTATCCTCGTCGGCAAAATCACGCTGACGATGATAAAAAGGGCAGATTCACAGCAGGAATGTGCAAGGGATAAGCCTTTTGAAGTTGAAGGGTCAAGTCACCTGGACCTTCGCTGTCCACTGGACCAATTCTTCGACCATCCACTTCCACGATGTGTGCAATTCCTCCCATGGTTCCCGTCGTGAAGGCTTCATCGGCTGAGTACAACTGGGTTAAACTAAAGTCACCTTCTCGTACTGAGATATTTAAGTTTCGTGCCAAATCCAAAATGTACGCGCGTGTAATTCCAGGTAAGCAGGCATGACCAAACGGAGTGCACAAGACCTTTT
>Ga0160422_10001038_pt1 | contig 17198 bp, 17 predicted proteins | sample Fk160mmetaG_FD_108192 | JGI IMG/M metagenome (GOLD analysis project Ga0160422, IMG submission 108192) | Marine microbial communities from the Central Pacific Ocean - Fk160115 60m metaG | ecosystem: Environmental > Aquatic > Marine > Oceanic > Photic zone | place: The Central Pacific Ocean... | reverse complement strand
ATGTGGTAGGAACAAGAGAGCTTGGTTCAAATGCATTTACTTCAACTACTATAGGTACTACTTCAAATGCATTAACAGTAGATAATACAACAATACAGCTAAACTCAGGCACTACATTTAATGGTAGTGCAGCAAGAACTATATCAGCAAAAACTGCAGCAATCTCAGATGGTGGAACTGGATTAGCAACAGCAGACCAAATTCATACTTTCGTAACTTCATTCGGATATACTACTAATACAGGTGATATTACAGGCGTAACAGCAGGAACAGGTTTGTCAGGTGGTGGTTCATCAGGTGGTGTAACTTTAGCTTTAGATTTATCTGAACTGTCCGAAGTTACTCCAGCATCCGGAGATGCATTTGCTACTTTAGATAGTGATGGTTCAACCGAACAACTAACCACAGTAGATGCTTTAGCTACATTATTAGCTGGTTCAGGTCTTACTGCTTCAGAAGGAGTTTTAAGTATATCTGAAACAGGGGATATTAGCGCAGTAACTGCAGGAGTAGGTTTATCAGGAGGAGGAAGTTCAGGAGCAGTAACCCTAACTTTAGATCTTTCTGAACTTTCAGATGTAACACCAGCAAACGGTGATAAGCTAGCAACATTAGATTCTGACGGAAGTACTGAACAGCTAACAACAGTAGCAGCTTTAGCAACTTTATTTGCAGGATCAGGACTTACAGCAACAGATTCGGTAATAGCCGTTGATACTCTTAATCAAGACACAACAGGTAATGCAGCTACAGCAACAGCTCTAGCTACTGCAAGAACTATTTCAGGAGAATCATTTGATGGTACTGCAAATATTACATTAGATAATGCTAATATTACTAACGGAGCTGGGTATACTACTAATGTAGGTGATATTACAGGTATAACAACCGCTGCTAATTCAGGTCTTGCAGGAGGTGCTACATCAGGAACACCTTCTTTATCTTTAGATATAGACAATTTAACAGCTGGTCATCCAGATCCTGGTGAAGATGATATGGTTTTTGTTGATTTTAGTGCCGATAATGCATCTAAAGTAACTGGTATAGATAATTTCTTAAGTGCTTCTATTGACGGTACTACATTACAACAAGATACATCTGGTAAATTTATAAAAGCAAAAACAGCAGCTATTGCAAATGGAGGTAGTGGTTTAGCAACTGCAGATCAAATCCATACATTTGTTACAACTCAAACAGATGCTATGGCAGCTTCAACAACGGGTAATGCAGCAACTGCTACAGCTTTAGCTACAGCAAGAACAATTGCTGGTGTAGAATTTGATGGTACAGGAAATATATCATTAGATAATGCTAATATTACTAACGGAGCTAACTACGTAACTGCTGCTGTAACATTAACAACTGCAGCACAAACGAATATTACTTCTTTAGGAACTCTTACAACACTAACAGTAGACGATATTACTCTTAATGACTCTACAATATCAGATGCTTCTGATTTAACTGTAGACTGTGGAGGAGATATTACTTTAGATTCTTCTGGTAATGATGTAATATTTGCTGTTGATGGTTCTAACCATTTTGCGATATCTAATTCATCTGGAGATGTATTACTTACCGCTACACAGCAAGATAAAGATCTTATATTCAAAGGATATGATGGAGGTACTGATCCTGGGGATTTAATAACAGCATTGACTTTAGATATGTCTGAAGCTGGTAAAGCAACATTTAATAACGATGTAGTTGCTTTTTCAGATGAAAAATTAAAAGAAAATATAGAAACTTTAGATGGTTCTAAAGTATACGAAATGAGAGGAGTTAGCTTTACTAGAAAAGATACTAAAAAAGAAGGTAGCGGTGTAATAGCACAAGAACTACAAAAAATAGCTCCTGAACTAGTAAATGAAACTGATGGTACATTAGGAGTATCTTATGGAAACATAACTGGGTACTTAATTGAAGCAATAAAAGATTTAAAAACAGAAATAGAAGAATTAAAACAAAAGATTAAATAAAAATGGGTTTACGTATAAATGTTGATTTAGAAACAAGTGGAGGACCTACACAGGAACTTTACGTTAGACTAGATACTTTAAATTTAAATAAAGTAGCAAGTAAAATAAAATATGTTGTATCTTATTGGATAGATAAAGATCATGCATTAAGATTTAATAGAACATATTTAGAACAAGTTAGACCAGGTGCTAATGGAATAATAGCTAGAGAGATAGTTTATTATGAAAATGATGATTCTGAAGGAACAGAGCTTACTTTACCTCTAGCATTTGAAACGTTCCCTGTTTCTAAACAAACTATAACGTTGCCGGTTTTTGATATGAAACCTACTATAGTTGAAGTACCTTATGTTAGTTTCGATGAAAACGGAGAAGAAATAACTAAATATAGGAAAATAGAAGAAGATAAAAGAGTAGAGGTAGGAACTAAAGAAGAAGAAAGACATATAATAAATAATGAAATGCTATTTAATATTCAGGAAACCTGTTATAATGATCTCAGAATCAAGTTAACAGAATTTTTTCCTGAAGATAGTATAGAGAATGCATAACTATGGCACAGCATAATTACACAACGTCGGTAAACTTTGGTACTTTTGATACCTGGGCTAATAATATTAGTTCAGATTCTAATGTTAGTTTACAGACTGCCAATAATGATTTTAGCCCAGACAGATCATCAGGTCCATTTGAATTGTCTGATTTTCAAAATCAAAGTATATTTTATGGTGTAATGCATGCTGCTTCTGCTGGAGGTACAGTTCAAGTAATAGGTCCATATACAGGTACGTCGATAGGAGAAGGCTCACAAACTATTAAAAATGTTTTGATAGATTCTAATAACGTTGTATTGAGAGCAACTGCTGAATATCCTTATACTTTCGATGGATGGTATACAGCAGCAGACGGAGAAGGAGACCAATTAAGCACTAATGCTACTCTAACTATAACTGATGGGGATCATAGTAGTGTAGTCAATTTCCATGCTAACTTTACTACAACACATAGTTCACCATAATAGATAAATAAAAATAAGTTTTGAAAATAATTTGGGTTTTAGAGAATATTAAGGAAGATAAATCTTTTTATACTAAACTTAATACATTACTACTATTAGCTTCAGTTACTTTATGGAAAAGAAATAATCCTGAAGATTACTGTGTATTCTATTGTGATAGTATGACTAAAAATTTTTATGAATCTTTAGGAGTACTAAACTTATGGGATGAAGTAATTATTTATGAAACTAAACGTAATATTGATAGAAAAGTATTCTGGGCAGCTAGTAAAGTTGAAGTTTTAAATAATCAAAATGAAGAGGTTATTTTGATGGATCATGATACTTTAGTATTTAAAAATATAAAAAAATATCTTTCTAAAGAAAAAATAACAGTTTGTAATTTAGAAAATGGAAGAGGCTATTATCCAAGTAGTTTAGATCCTTTATTAAAAAAACTTTCTTATAAACCAAGATGGAAAACTGAATCTTTAAATGTATCTTTTTTACATCTACCTTTAGTTGATTTTACTAAAGAATATACTTCTTTAAGTTTAAAATTAATGGAAGAATTAACCTTATTAAAAGCACCTAATGCAAAGTATTTAATTTTTACTGAGCAATTACTACTAAGACATTTATTAGATAAAAATGAAATTCCTTACCAAAGTATAATGAAAGATGTATGGGATTGTGATAAATGGAAATGGAATGGATATACCGATAAAGGTTTATTTAAACTACCAGAATCGGAACTTACTTTTAAACATTATGGACCTTTAAAAGCATATGTTATTGAAAGCAAAGGAGATCAAAATTATGAACATGATATAAAACTGTTGGAAAATTGCATTAATTTACCTAACTTAGACTTAAGTCATATTACTGAAAATGATAACAAATAAAGATTTTATAAAAAATTTTATTACTAATAATAAAGATAAATCAGTTCCTTATAGATGGACTCACGGAGCTACTGATTATCATTTAGGAGATGGGTTATTAATTTATGCTATTATTCAATATATGAGAGCTAAAACTTGTGTATGTTTAGGTTCAGGTGGAGGATTTATACCTCGTATTATGTCACAAGCTAGAAAAGACTTATATGAACAAGAAATATTTGAAGGTAATAGTGAGTGGAACTGGGGCGATATAGGTAGTACTATTATAGTAGATGCAGATAATGGAGTAGGAGGAGAAACTGATTGGACTAATGAAGATTCCTTTTTGAGAAAAAATTTTTATCCTAGAATTATTTTAGAGACAACAGAAAATGCTTATTATAATTTTTTTGTAAAAGAAGATATAAAAATAGATTATTTACATATAGATGCTGATCATTCATACGAAGGAGTAAAATTAGACTTTGAATTATATTCTAAAATATTATCTCCTAATGGTATTATTTCTATTCATGATACCGATATAAATTATTCTAAAAACCATATAATTACTAAAGACGTTAGTGATCAAGACCATCACGAAGACTATGCTAACGGTCCAGCTAAATTTATCAAAGAAATTAATAAAGATTGGCAAAGATTTGATTTATTTAATGAAGGTATTTTTCCTTCTAAACCAAGTTCAACAGGATTAACATTATTAAGACGTGCCTAATTTAGTTACAGTTGTAGGAGAGAATACTCATATACTACCTCATATGTTAAAGCATTATGAAGATAAAGTAGATAAAGTTTATGTAGTAGTGTATAGACAATCTAACAACGACGGTATATTAGAAGAGATTGAAGAGCTAGGAATCAAACCTTTTTGGGTAGTAACTGAACCTAAATATAATTGGGAAAGAGTAACTCATATATACAATACTGTTAAAAAAAAGAAACCTAACGACTGGTGGATAGTATCTGATGATGATGAATTACAAGTATACCCAGATAGTTTAGATAATATAATCAAACACTGTGAAACTAAAGGTTATTCTTTTGTATCCGGAGGGTTCTTAGACCGTATAGGTAACTATGGTACATTCCCAAAAGTCGATAGAGACACAAATATTCACAGAAAGTTTCCATTAGCTGGTTTTTTTAGATACCCAATGTCAGGAGCTTGTCCTAATAAAGTTACTTTAATGAAAGGATATCAAGAAGTAACACCAGGTCAACATTATGCTAAATTTGAAAACGGAAATAGCTGGGGAAGTAAACATCCTAAAAGAATGCCTATAGAAGAATGTTTTACTCAAGTACATCATTTTAAATGGGATAGCTCATGTATAGATAGAATTAAAGCAGTAGCTGATAATAATAAAGAATATTCATATTCAGATGAATATAGAATAATGTATGAAGGTATCAAAGATAATATGTGGAAAATTGATATAGATAAAAAAGAGTTTTTAGTTGAAAAATTAAATAATTTTTCGTATATTAGTTATAACGACTATACGAATTGGAAAGTTTTAATCGATAAAATAGTAAAAGTATGAGTGCAAAAGATAAAAAAGTCTCTGAAATAGTTTTAGAAGAAAGAAAAATTAAAGCATTAGAAAAAATCGCTGCTTCTTTAGATTCACTAGCATTTTGGTTTGAAGGTGTAGATAAAGATGGTTGGGATGATAGAATGCAATATTATTTAGGAGAGTGGCATAAATCGTTAGATAATAAATCTGATAAATAAATATGAAAGTCGAGGAATATATCTCGAACCATATTAAGTATAAATTAGGAGTAATAGTTCCTTATAGAAATAGACCACAACAATTAATTACCTTTAAAAAAGCAATTCAAGATTATCTTATTAAAAACGGGATAGTTAATTACGAATTAATTGTAGTAGATCAAGTTGATCGAAAAGATTTCAATAGAGGTAAGTTACTTAATATAGGTTTTAAGTATGCTGAAGAAGCAGGATGCGATTACGTAGCGTTTCACGATGTTGATATGTTACCTATATTAGCAGATTACAGTTATACTGATAAACCTGTGCATTTGATAAAAAATTTATCATTACCTCCTGGGGTTTCTAGAACTTTAAATTATGATTATTTTGGGGGTATAACTTTATTTCCAATGGATTTATTCAGACAAATTAACGGATACTCTAATGATTATAGAGGATGGGGGTTTGAAGATGATGATTTATTATTAAGATGTAAAGAAAATCATATAGATTTATTAGAAGAAGAAATTGGTCAATACGGTAGAACTGATATAGGTTCAACGTTTAATGGTAATGATAGTTACGTTGCAGTAAATAATCCTGCAAAAAATATAAAACAGTTTACTATATTAGTATCGTTTGAAATAGATCAATTAAAACCTGATAGTTACAAACCAGCAGATTTACAAAGTATAGTATCTTTTCCTGGTTTTGATACTGCTCTAACTTATACTTCTTTTTATAATTTTCAAATGACTTTCTGGAATAAAAGAGATAAAACTGTTTCATTAAAAAGTAAAAAATACCCAGAAGGAAAATATATAGCAGCTATCAGATATTCTAAATCTGAAGATGATATTAGTACTATGGATCTTTTCATAAACGGTAAATTAGTAGATAGCAATTCATATGCAAAAGGAATATCACATTTTAGCTCACCTAAGTATATGATTATAGGTGCAGGTAATCCAGATAGAAAAAATGAAGGTCATTGGTTTAAAGGAACTATAAATAATTTTGCATTTTATGATACCGCAGTATCTGATAGAACTATTACTCAAGTAAGTAGAGACAATAGTTTCTTTTTATTTAATAAAGCAAGTTTAGATAATCTTAAAATATACTATGATTTTAAATATATTAAAGATAAAGAAGTTATAGATTTATCAGGTAATAATAATAACGGATATAGTAATAATTTAAAACCTATAAAAACTTTTGTTCCTGCTCCTCTTAAAGTTCCTAGACCTCATAGAAGACCAGGTCATTTTAAAGTACTACCTCATAAAGAAAATGGATATAAAGACGGTTTGTGGGTAACTTGGAGTAGTAGAAAAAATCAAATAAAATATTTTGAGAAATATATTAACTATAAAACTGATTATCAAAAAGACGGCTTAACTACTTTAAGATATAACCTTTATAATGATTATAAGGAACCAGAGTATAACTGTACAACTTTACAAGTAAATACATGAAATTAGGAGTTTGTGTACCATATAGAGATAGAGAATTACATCTTAATGAGTTTATACCAAAAGTAGGTAAATATCTCAAAAATCAAGGTATAGATTTTCATATGTACTTTTGTCATCAAACAGACGATAAACTTTTTAACAGAGGTGCTACAAAAAATATAGCTGCTAAACATGCTTTTGAAGATGGGTGTGATTATATAGTTTGGCATGATATAGATATGATACCCGAAGAAGATGGAGGTGCTGATTATACTTTTCCTAAAGGTAAACCACGTCATATTGCTACTAAAATTGAACAGATGAATTGGCAGTTAAAGTATCACGAATACTTTGGCGGAGCAGTTTTATTTTCAAAAGAACACGTAGAAAAGACTAACGGTTACTCAAATGAATATTGGGATTGGGGTATGGAAGATGATGATTTATTTTGGAGATGCCATAAAGAAGGTTTAACTGAGAATACTTATTTAGATTTAGAACTCAAAAATCATAAATATTATTATTTTAGTGGAGAAAATTCAAAAATTACTATACCGTTTAAAAGACATTTTAAAGATTTATTTAGTAATTCTCATACTATATCAATGTTAGTTAGACCTCAACAACAGATAGAAAAAAATCCAATATTTTTAATAGGAGATAAAACTAGAAAATATGTTGAATACCCTATTTTTACTATACCGGGATATGATTATAGTCTATCTTTTAATAATTCAAGAGCTTTAGCATTAACATTTTGGAATACTTTTAACGCTCATAACTATATGTGGATTAAAAGATATGATAACCAATGGAGTTGGATAACAGCAGTATTTAATACAAAAAAACAATTAGCTCATTTTTATATAAATGGTTCTGAAGTAGATGCAAGAGCTGGTATTGGTTCTCATTCGCCATGGAAATGGGAAGCAAAATTAAAAAGGTATGATGATAGTGATTTTTATTTAGGTCATTCTCCTAGTATAAAAGGAAGTAATAAAAATTTTAAAGGAGATATTGCTAATCTATATGTTTGGGATGTACCTTTAACTCCAGAACAAGTTAGTAATATACATAAAAAAATAGATAACGAAAATTTAGTTATTAAAATAGATCCTAATAAAAACTTCCTTTATAACGATAAACATAATAAAGAAGGTATCGAAACTAAAACTGAAGATATAAAGATACCTAATTCTATATTACCGCATAGAGTTGATGGTAGATTAAGATGTTTACCCCATAAAGATGAAGGTATAGTAAACGGTGGTTTTGCTAAAGGAGAAACTACTGCTCGTAATGAAAGAAGATATGTATTAGAAATGCAACAAGGTAAAATTAACTATAAATTAGACGGCATTAAACAGGTAAAATATGAACTTGTATCTGAAGAAAAGTTAACACCTTTTGCAACTATGATAAATATAAAGTTATGAACCCAGTAGAAAAAGCTTTTAAAAATACTACTGATAAGTTAAATTCAGTAGGTTGTGGAATGTGTTTAGCTAAATGGACTCAGTCTACTATACATTTGCAAATAGGTCATACTCATTCTTGTCACCATCCTGTTCCTCATAAAATACCAGTTGAAGAGATTATAAAAAATCCTACAGCCTTACATAATACTTCTTATAAAAAAGCAAAAAGAAAAGAGATGCTTACTGGTAAAAGACCTAAGGAATGTGATTATTGTTGGAAAGTAGAAGATAATTCAGATCAATATTCTGATAGAACTTATAAATCTCATGAGTCTTGGTCTAGTCCTCATTTTCAAGAAATAGTTGAAAAACCATGGGATCAAGATTTTAATCCAAGATATGTAGAAATAGGCTTTTCAAATGCTTGTAATTTTAAGTGTTCATATTGCGGTCCTTCATTTTCGTCTCAATGGGTAAAAGAAATTAAAAAACATGGAGCTTACCCTACTACTGATAATTTTAATGATATGCAGTGGATGAAAGATCAAGGGAGACTACCTTATGATCATAAAGAGTATAATCCTTATGTAGAAGCATTTTGGAAATGGTGGCCTGATTTATATAGAGATTTACATACTTTTAGAATTACAGGAGGAGAACCATTATTAGCAAAAGATACATGGAAAATATTAGACTATATTATTAAGGAACCTAATCCTAATACTAATCTATCGTTATCAATAAACAGTAACTTAGGTATAAACGATAATTTAGTTGATAGATTTATAGAAAAGGTTAATAGAATTACTGACCCTCCAGCTATAGTACATTCTTCTGATAGTAAAGTTAAAGAACTAACTATTTTTACTTCTGTTGATACTTGGGGACCTCAAGCTGACTATATAAGAGATGGATTAGAATTTAATAAGTTTTGGGATAATATGAATAAGATACTTACTAAATGTCCAAGAACTTCTATAGGTATTATGAGTACTTATAATGCATTATCTATTCCTAATTATCACAAACTGATAAAAGGAGTATTTGATCTTAAAAAAGAATACGGTCATCCTTCCAGAGCTTGGACTACACCGGTAGTTTTAGATCCATCCTATCTAAGATATCCATTACATCAGACAGTACAAGTATTACCATTACATTGGGCTGATCAAATAGATGAACAAGCTAAAATGGCAAAAAGTTTGGAGCAAATTTTCCATCATGGTAATCCTGAAGCTGAGTACGGAGCTAAAGATTATGAAGTATCTTATGCGTATACTGATATAGAAATAGGAAAAATAAAAAGGATAAGTGATTGGATGAGAGCTGAGCAAGATCCTGATACTCTTAATAGAAATAGAGCTAATTTTTATAGATTTTTTAGTGCTCACGATAAAAGAAGAGGTACTGATTTTATAAAAACATTCCCTGAATTTGAAAACTTTTATTATAAATGTAAAGACATCTCAGATAAGTTATAATGAAAGGATTAGTTGAGTGGTTAAAATTAATATTTTTATCTAAACGAAATATGAAAGTTATTATTTGTGAAGATCCTTGGGCTTCTAGTTTCTTTAAGATGGATACCGGATTTGGTAATAGACTAATATACTGGGGCACAGCTTATGAAATTATGTTGAGATTAGGTAGAGAATGGAGAATAGGAGTTCGAAAAGATCAATACCCTGAATTAGAACATATCAGATTACCTAAAACTTTTATAATCGAAGAAGATTATAAAAAATCAGATATAGAAAAAATAAGTTTAAATAAATTAATTAATATTTTTAATTATGGTTATATACCTAAAAAAAATATTATAGATTTAAAATATGATTATAATGTACCTACTGATAAATTAAAATATAATATCTATAAACATTTTGGAAAAGTAACATTAAAAAGTAGATTTTTAAATTATAGGTTAAAAAAATTTACTAAAGATATGGTAGGTATACATATTAGAAGAGGTCATGGAGTATATACTACTTTTGATGACGTTTACTCTATACCAAAAAGATATCAAAAATATTATATACCATCAGTAAATCCTAATTTTAGTCCTGACAAACACGGTCATTGGGAAAGTAGAGATGATGTAAATAAAGCTTATAAGTTTGTTAGAGATGATATGATTTTCAAACAAATGGATAAGTTTCCTAAAAATACTAAATTTTATATTAGTGCTGATCTTCCTCAAAAAGCATTCAATTACTATAAAACTAAATATAAAGATAGAATCTTTTTTGCTACTGATTTTTTAGATTACTATAATATTAGTTTATCTAAATTTGATAGTGGTATAGATTTAGAGTATCATAAAAAAATATTATCGTTATTTGATAAAAAAGAAACTTTAAATAGAACTTCTATTAATATTATAGATTATTTTAGTTTAGCATTTTGCAACTTAATTTTATGTGGTGGTACTTCTACTTTTAGTATAGGAGCGTCTAATATTAGAGGGAACGAAATAAAAACGTTTGACGAATCTGATAAAATGTTATGGAATAGTTATGGGGTTTGAAACAGTTAAAGTATTTGAAGAGCATATAGCAAAATTTTTCGGTGCTAAATATGGTGTAGCTACTGACTGCTGTACTCATGCTTTAGAGTTATGTTTAAGATATACTAAGTCTCCTTTGATGAGTACTCCGATAAGAACGTATATCTCAGTCCCTTTACTTTCCAAAAAATTAGATATACAACATCAATGGAGAAACTATGAATGGAAAGATTATTATTATATTACTAATAATATTATAGACGCAGCAGTTTTATGGAAAGAAAAGAGTTACATTCCTGAAACTTTTATGTGTTTAAGTTTTCAATTTCAAAAACCCTTGAGTTTAGGAAGAGGAGGTATGATACTAACTGATAATAAAGAAGCATCATTAGAACTTAAAAAAATGTCTTACGACGGTAGGTTACCAGATAAACCTTGGATGGAACAAAATATAGATACTATGGGATATCATTATTATATGACTCCTGAAACTGCTGAAGAAGGTATATGGAAATTCCATGATAGTTTACTCAAAAATAAAAAATGGTCTTTTAAGGATTATCCTGATTTGACTAAAATGAAAATATTTAATAATGGTTAATGTAAAAAACGAATATAGTAAATTAAAAGAAGTAATAGTAGGTACTATAAATAATGCTAATATGCCTTCACATGGTACTGATTTACATGCTATTAATTACGCTGATAAAGATAAAATACCTCCTAAAGAAAGATTTTATTTTCATGATGATGTATATAGAGAAACGGAAGAAGATTTAAATCATTTAGTAGAAGTATTAGAAGATTTTGGAGTAAAAGTTCATAGACCAAAAACTATAAAAACTGATTCTCTCGTGTCTAACGGTCATTGGAATACTGATCAATATTATACTTTCTGCCCGAGAGATACTATGACAGTTATAGGAGATACCATTATAGAAGCACCTATGACGTTAAGGTCAAGACAGTTTGAAACTGATGCTTATAGAGAACTTTTTATTGAATATATGGAAAATGGAGCTAAATGGATCTGTGCTCCTAAACCTAGATTAACTGATGATTCATATCAAAGAGAAGATTTAAGTAAATTAACTTTGACTGAAGTTGAACCTGTATTCGATGCTGCTAATATACTCAGACATAATGATGATATTTTATATTTAAATTCTAATACTGGTAATTATAAAGGTTACTTGTGGTTAAAAAATATTTTAGGAGATAAGTACAAAGTTCATTTTTTAGAAAATATGTATTCTTACTCTCATATAGATTCTACTATTGCTATTTTAAGAGACGGTTTAGTACTTTTAAATCCTGCTAGAGTTAATGATGATAATATGCCTGAATTATTTAAGAGTTGGGATAAAATATACGCACCTCCAATGGTAGATATAGGGTATAAAGGAGTACTCAGAGCATCTGAATGGGTAGGAATAAATTTATTATCTTTAGATGAAAATACTATTATAGTAGATAATAGACAGAAAGAACTTATTAAAAAATTAAATAATTATAATATAGAAGCATTAGATTGTAAATTAAGGCATTCTCGTACTTTAGGAGGATCCTTTCATTGTGTAACCGCTGATATGATAAGAGAATGTTAGATTATACTTTTGGTCATTTAAATATAATTCCTTGGAATGAGGACTATAAAAATTTTGATTATATTAAACAACCTATAAAAGAAGAAGAAATAACTCAATGGAGAGAAGAAGGTTATTATCATAAAAGCTTTAGTGGTGCAATGTATAGTAGTAAAAATCCTATGCTTGATTGGGTTGAAGATGTTAGTAAAGAACTTCATTTAAAAAAATGCGGATATGTTTTTTATAAGATGGATACTCTAGATATAATGCCTGTACATACTGATCATTACGAAACTTATAGTAAAGTTTTTGAGGTACCTTATAATAAAGTTTCAAGAGCTATAGTATTTTTAGAAGATTGGAAATCTGGTCATTATTTTGAAATAGATAATCAAGCTTTTACTGGTTGGAAAAAAGGAGATTACGCTATGTGGAGAGAAGATGCACCTCATGCAGCATCTAATATAGGTATTGAACCTAGATATACTCTTCAAATTACAGGAGTTCATGAGAGATAAGTTAATAGTTAGCGGTTGTAGCTATACTGAGTATTTATACCCTACTTGGGGTGATTGGCTTGGTGAACATTTTGATACCTTCCATAATTTAGGAGTTTCAGGATCTGGACCGAAGTACACTTATTTAGCTATAGCTGATTTTTTTAAATATAATAAAGTAAACCCTAAAGAGTATATAGTTATAGCTCAATGGAGTTCACTATTAAGAAGAGATATAAGATCTAAGACTGACGATGGGTGGCTTCACGGAGGACAGATTGATAATAATTCTAATTACTCGAAAAATTACCTTAAGAAATATTTTCATCCTTTAGATACTGCTAACGATTTAGTGCATTATATAGATCATTTAATCTTGCTATCTGAAAAATTAGGATTTAAATTATATATGACTTATATGTTTGAACCTTGGATTGATAATTTTTTAGGAGAACCAGTTTATTCTACTATAGATAAAAATGAGATTAAAGATACTTTAAGAAGTAAGTATATGATTAGCTTAAAAGAAATTAGTAAGTCTAAATATTGGATTAATCCATCTATAGAATCATTTTCTTTAGATAATCCATCGAGGCATATAATTAAGACTACTATAAACGGTAAACCCAGTAGAGATCATCATCCTTCTCCTTTTACCCATTTTTTATATGCATGGCAAATAAGTAAATTACTTAAAATAAAATTAAATAAAAAATATAAAAAACTATCTTTAGATTTAACAAGATTTTTAGCTACAAACTATAATGATTTAAAATTTATAGAATTACATGGAAAGAAAGGTTTTCATAAACGATTAGAACAGTTAATAAAAAAAACTATATAAATGTATTTTGGTTTTGAAAATTTTATAGAAGTTGAAGGTGAGCGAGGTCCTGCATCTAATAATTTAGATAAATTTCATACTTTAGGCAAAACAGGATTAAGCCACAGTTGGGCTTGTTTACCGTATTTGAATTATAATTTTAAAGCAAAGCCTGTACAAGAACTATTAGCTGAAGAAAAAGATTTTTTCTATATTATAGATATGCCTTATCCTCCTCACAAAAATTGGAAATGCTTACATGATTTTTTTATTTATCCTGATGTATTAAAAGCAATTAAAGCTAAAAAATGTAAAGTTCTTTTTTGTACTTATATAGAACCTTTTACTAAAGAATTTATTAATACTTTAGAGCTTTTTGCTATAAACAATATACTAAAAAAAGATGATCTATATTTAATAACCTCAGAAGTAAATAGCAAAAATTTATCTAAATTTTTTACTACTATTCATTATAATTATTTTTTATCTAATAACTGGTTTTTAGATGGTATAGATGAAAAAGGTGACGATTTTTCTTTTACTTCAATAACTTTTAAATTAAAAAATACCCTACCTTATAGAGCTAAATTTTTATGTTTAAATAGGGTAACTAGAGCTCATAGATTATATTTTTTTTATAGATTGTTAAAACATCCTGAATTATTTGAAAATACTCTGTATTCGTTAGGATCTAAAACTTTACCTGGAGGTTTAAATTTTGAGGGTATTTTAAAAGATGAAAGTGAGTTTTTAAAAGTACAAAAATTTTTTAAAAATAGAAAAATTGATATTTTTTTAGATAGTTTAGATAAGAGAGTTAATTTAGCTCACAATATACCTTCTGAATTAACTAACAGTACATTTTTATCTATAATATCAGAAACTAGTGTAAATCCTAAAAAACTATTTCTATCTGAAAAAATAGCCAAAGGATTATACTGTAAGCAGCCATTCATAGTTTTAGGAAATCCCGGCACTTTAGCTTATTTAAAAAAATTAGGTTTTAAAACTTTTAATAGATGGTTTGATGAAAGTTATGATGGAGAATTAGATTTTAAAAAAAGACTAGAAAAAATTATTAGTTTAATGTCTTATTTAAATACTTACCCTGAATCTGAATTATTTAAAATGAGGGAAGAAATGAATAAAGTTTTAGAACACAATCATAAAAAAATAATTGAGTATGACGATACTATGCAAGTATTCGGAAAGCTAAATATTTATAATAAAGCAGAATAATTATAGTTTTGGAGTATAAAAGGTTAATAACATTTGGCGATAGCTGGACTTACGGTCATGGATTACCAGACTGTATATCAGGAGAAAAAAACCCAGGAGAGTATCCTAGTGAATTAGGATGGGTAAATATACTTGCTCGTAAATTAGATATAGAAAAAGTAATTAATTTATCTAGACCCGGTGCTTCTAATAGATTTATTTTACATAGAGTAGTAGATTTTAATAATTTTAAAAAAGACGATTTAATTATTATACAATTTTCTCATTTCTCTAGAGATTTTTATTTTACAAAAGATGATAATGTTGAATTTTTAGGTAGTTGGAATTTAGATCCTTCATCAACAGTAGCTCCTGAACATTGGAAACATTATGTTGATAGAACCGAACAAGAATATATTACAAGATCTTACGAACATATTCTTGCTACTATTAATTTTTTAAAGCTACAAGATGTTACTTTTCACTGTATATCAACTGAACCGTTTAATAGTTTAAATACGTATGTATATGATAGTAATAAAAAAATTATTCCTATGAATATTGGTCAATCTAAATATACGTCATTATTTATTCATAATACTTTAAGAGATATAAAAAAATATTTTTTAGGAGAAGTTTTTTGGGAAACATCTGAATATGGATTAAAAAATAAAGATTATGCATTAGATGGGAGTCATTGGGGTATAAAAACTAATTTATTCTGTGCCGAAAAAATACAGTATTATTTAGAAAAAAAATGGTTAATAGAATAAAATTTAAAAAAATGAAAATAGGATTTATAGGAGTAGGTAAATTAGGTCAGTATGCTGCTGAAGTTATGGCCGAAAAACATAACGTTATAGGTTATGATATTAATGAAGTTAAACCTGCTAATTTCGATATGGTTAATTCTATAGAAGAAGTTTGTAAAGATAGAGAATTAATTTTTATTGCTGTCCCAACTCCTCATGACCCTAAATATGATGGTCGTTATCCAACTTCTCATTTAGATAATAAAGATTTTGATTATTCTATAGTAAAAGAAGTATTAAGCGAAGTAGATAAATATACTAATAAAGATCAATTAGTAATTTTAATCTCAACTGTACTGCCTGGAACTATACGAAGAGAATTTATACCTTTGTGTAATAATTTCAGATTTATTTATAATCCTTATTTAATAGCAATGGGAACTGTAAAATGGGATATGGTTAATCCTGAAATGGTAATAATAGGTACTGAAGATGGTTCTATGACCGGTGATGCAAAATTATTATTAGATTTCTATTATACTTTTATAAAAGAAGGAACTAGATATGAAGTAGGAACTTGGGATGAAGCAGAAGGAATAAAAATATTTTATAATACTTTTATCTCTACAAAAGTAGCATTAGTAAATATGATACAAGATGTAGCAGAAAAAAATGGTAATATGAATGCCGATGTAGTAGCAGGAGCTTTAGCAAGATCTACTCAACGTATTATGGGACCTGCATATATGAAACCAGGTATGGGAGATGGAGGAGGATGTCATCCAAGAGATAATATTGCTTTAAGATATATGGCAGAAAAATTAGACTTAGGATATGATTTATTCGATGCTATTATGCTTGCTAGAGAGGTTCAAGCGAAAAATTTATCTACTAGATTAGTAATAGAAAGTCAAAAAGAAGATTTACCTATAGTAATATTAGGTAAAGCTTTTAAACCTGGTGTAGATTATGTTGACGGCTCTTCTTCTATACTTACAGGTAAATACTGTGAAAGATTTGGTAGTAAGTTTGAAGTTATATACGATCCTGAAAAACCTATCAAAGCTGTTTACTTATTAGCTCATATGGGTAAGTTTCATGATTATGACTTTCCGGAAGGTTCAGTAGTAGTTGACCCTTGGAGAGAATATGAAACTAATAAAGATATTAAAGTAGTACATTACGGTAATACAAGAAAATGAAAGCTATAATTATATCAGAATATCGGTGATTATTTTTAAATTCATCAAACGAGTAATCTGTACTATCAGTTAAAAAATCTTCCACGCGGGATACCCAATCACTCGGTATTAATCCTTTTTTCAATCCAGAAGTAAAGT
>Ga0160422_10001037_pt1 | contig 17214 bp, 15 predicted proteins | sample Fk160mmetaG_FD_108192 | JGI IMG/M metagenome (GOLD analysis project Ga0160422, IMG submission 108192) | Marine microbial communities from the Central Pacific Ocean - Fk160115 60m metaG | ecosystem: Environmental > Aquatic > Marine > Oceanic > Photic zone | place: The Central Pacific Ocean... | reverse complement strand
TACTTGGCAATCGCCCGATGACAATACCTCGATGAGTAAATTTACCATCCTTGGTAATGCCGTTAATGGCAATGGCTACTCAAGCGGAGATAATTGGTATTCGATGGAGATATATGTGCCGGGGATGCAAAATTTTGAGCCAGTTCCCAATCAGCTAAATGTTAAGCACGAGTTAGAAGTATTCGATAAGATAATGCTATTCTCTGGTTTAGCGGTATTGTTATTCATCTGTTTCAGAGTAATTCGTGACTAGTTAACAAACTCAATGCTCTTGTTTCTAAGAGCCCTAATTTGTCGGTTCTCGCCCGATCCGTGTATTTGATCACTCTTGACACCAGTGAGAACTAGCATGACTCTAATTTCATCACCTAAGTCTTCATCAACAGCAGCTCCCCAAATTATCTTAGCATGTGGCGATATCTTGTCTTGAATTATCTGAGCACACTTTTCTGCCTCGCCTAAGGTTAGATTGGGCCCACCGACGACATTAATCAGGGCGCCTCTGGCGTCTGAGGTATCTAAATCGAGCAGTGGGGAATGAAGTGCTTCTAATGTAGCATCTTCAGCCCGATTGGCTGCAGATGAGGCGCCTAATCCAATCATTGCGACTCCGCTACCAGATTTAATCACCGCTTTGAGATCCTCAAAGTCAAGATTTACCATCCCATCGGTTGTTAATAATTCAGTTACCCCAGTAATTGATCTCACCAGCAACTCATCACCAACGCGAAAAGCACTTGCAATGGGGAGGTCTTTTACTCCTTCAATTTCTAGCAGTCGCTCGTTGGGAATTACGAGAATTGTGTCGCAGTGCTCTCTCAATCTTTCAAGTCCCCACTCAGCATTTTGCTTGCGTAGAGATCCTTCTGATTTGAATGGGTAGGTGACAACAGCGATTGTCATTGCCCCCTGTTGTTTTGCTAATCTGGCAATATGCCCGGCAGCACCGGTTCCTGAGCCACCGCCCATCCCTGCGGTTATGATTGCAAGTTGCGTATCATTGGTAATTCGACGTAGTACCATTTCAGACTCAAGTGCCGCAGCTTCGCCTTTGGTTGGGTCACCGCCGGCGCCTCTTCCACGCGCAGTCCGTCCAATCAGAACCTTTTCCTCAATGGGAGACATGAGTAAAGCTTGAGCGTCGGTATTTATGGCGTATCCCGTAACATAACTGCTGTCAAACAATCCTTCTTCTGCCAGTCTACTGATCGCATTACAGCCTGCTCCACCAGCACCATACACTCTGATTCTGGGTTGTAATGATTCCAGCAATGCCTTCAGTTCTTCTTCATTGCCTTGCCCAGGTGGAATGTCGCTCGGGGTAATTCTAACCTGTTCTTCTTCACTTAGTTCTAAAACGCGGTCAATAAGATGGCGCATGGAGGCTAGATTTGCGAATCGTCTTTGAAGGTGCCGCATGTTTCGGCGGTTGAGGTGATGGTTTGAGGACCCTTCTTGGATTGCCAAACTAGTCTTTCAGACCGTCTTCAGTTACTTGATACACACATTCTCCATCTGGTAGGTTCGGAGAGTCTACTAGCCGAGCAATTCTTCGGCCACCTTTGGCTTTCCTCAGGTATAATCGGAAAGTACTGGCGTGGGCTAACACGTGACCACCAATTGGCTTAGTAGGATCGCCCCACATAGCGTCTGGCTTTGAATGAACTTGGTTTGTAACGAGCACGAGTGCGTTGTTGATGTCAGCCAGTTGTTTCAATTCCTTGAGATGTTTGTTTAGCTTCTGCTGTCTGTTTGCCAACATACCTCGTCCGATGAACTCGGCTCTGAAGTGGCTGGTTAGCGAATCGACAATAATCATCTTGACATTCAATCCCTTGCTCATTCGTTTGATCTCGTCTACCAGTAGCATCTGATGAGCCGAGTTGTATGCTCTAGCGACATGAATTCGAGATAAAACTTGGTCAGGATCTAGATCCAAGCCTCTAGCCATTTGTGTAATTCTTTCTGGCCTGAAGGTGTCTTCCGTATCGATATAGAATACATCTCCGTCAAAGCCGCCCTCTTCCACTGGCAATGTGCAATTAACCGCTAGTTGGTGCCCAATTTGGGTTTTTCCACTACCGAACGCACCGTAAACTTCTACCAATGCTTGCGTCTCAAATCCACCACCGAGCAGGTCGTCGATTGATTGTACTTTGGAGGATAGTTTTTGCACTTCCTTTCTGCGTTCAAGCAGATCTCCGCCGGATACGAAACCTCCGATGTTGGCCATTTTCTTTGAGGCTGCGATTATCTTTCCGGCTACGGCTTCGCCAATTTCTGCTTGTTCTGCTAAATCTGCTGGTGACATGACCGCTAGTGCTAGTAGTTCATCAAATCCCGCTTCTCTTAGTTTTTCAGCAGTAGCTGGACCTACGCCTGGTAAATCTTCGATTTTTACCTCGGGAGTTTCGTCGTCTTGTGCCATCATTAACACCGTGTCCTCTTGAGGGTCTTCATTCTTTTCAATTTCAATTTTGGTTTTTTTCTTTGCTTTGGTCGCCATCCTTTTCACTTCCAACCCTAAGGATAGGGGTTTAGTATATGAATGGACTAAACAGACTTCAGGGAAAATAATCATCAACAACAAGGTTTACTGACTCTCTGAATAGGGTGCTGCGTTGAAATTTTTACTTTCACATTCATTTTCATCTATGTTGAAAGTGAAATTATTAACGGTTATTCTTAATCAGACTCCGTTGGCAAAGGATTAGGATTGCTCTCCTCATCATCGTAGGTGATAGCAATATCATGATCAATATTGACTTGCTCATCAGAATTGCTCAACTCGACATCTAGGGCCCATATCTGCTTGCCAACATTAAATTCATCGTGCATCCATTGTGCATTTTGACCATCAGCAACTTGTTCTTGGCCAGAATCCCGCACGATTCCCTCGCCGGTTAGTAACCAGTTAACGGTAACAGGGCTGCCACCTAGTCCGAAGGCGTTTGCTGGATTTTCAACGGTGGAGTCAATCGCAATTTGAGTTGGTCCTGGACACTCACAATCAGGCGTGGTGTCGATGTCCATTGTGTCAGGGTCGGTAGTGCCAGATTGACCCCACAGCATTTGTTTATCAATTCTAATAGTGATAGTTGTATTTTCTTCATTTCCCGTATCATCAGTTGCACCTAGATTTGCGGTAAACAGGCCATGAGTTGCATAGGTATACGTGATTTCACCGGTTTCGTTGGCATCAACAGTGATTCGACTACTACCATCACCGGCCTCAAAGTAGAACGATTCAATTTCTCCCGCAGTTGATTTTGTATATGCGTAGTCAAATGATAAGTCTACTCCTGAGAAGGCTACCTGCTGACCATTTTGGATATTTTCTTGAATCACCCCAGCAGTTTTGTCATAATATATTTTCAAATCAATTGCAGATTCTTCAGATGCCTCTTCATCGCCAAAACATCCTGCTAACATTGCTGAGCACACTAATAAAGACAGCAGAATAGTCCGAATTGTGATGTCTCGCATGCAATTCGATGAACGGCATGGGTAGATAAGGGAATTCCAACAAAGATTGTTTTTGGCACTATTTCTTCATTTATCATGTATCTCCGACATCGGTGGTTTGAAAATGGGTAAAGCCGGCGGTTTGCTTAACGAGGTGGGGTAGTCTGGATATCCCGTCGGGCTCATAACCCGGAGATCGATGGTTCAAATCCATCCCTCGTTACCATTAACTATACTCATAGTAGTCGTGCTTGGGCTGCAGGGAGTCTAATGCGCTCTGTAACTTAGCATTGGCAGCCATTTCACCACTTTCGATTGCGGCAATTTGTGCTCTAAGTCGTCTAGTATGTTGGTTTACTCGCTCATCAATACTTAGTTTGATTCCTTCTAATGCTTGCAATAATGCATCAACCTCTACTGCTGGTAAATTATCTGGCTGGACTATGAAAGACTCACCTGAACGCGTTACTGGGCCGGATTGGTCAAGTGAGTGTAGAAATAAATCAATCAACTTCCTGTCATTTTTTATTGCTATTACTCCATCTAAAGTAGCGGCCACACATCCTCCAGAGTGTTTGAATGCCTTAACAAAAAACGATTTTGCTTTTCGTTTTTTCCCGGCTAAAGCAAATGAATTTCCACATCGTTGCAAATCCTGATAATAATGTCCAATGGAATTATTAGGTTCAGTAATTCTTCTGCGTTCTCGCAATAGTGTCTTTGCTGAGGTCATTGCGAGAACAAATTTGCTTCGCATAATCAATACATCACACAATATTTGTAAGCCACGGACTAGCATGGCTTGTTCATTTTGAGTGCGGGTTTTTTTGCTCAGAAACATGTCAGTAAACTGGGTTGCCATAACCTCAGTCATCTCTAACCGGCCACCTTGTAGGTAACTTTCCAATTGCATTAGCGTTTGTGCGGGGTCGTTCATTCCAAACATGCTAACAGTAAACGGACAACATTCTATCATTTGATGGCTTTGCTATTGAAGATATTTTGGCCAAAGTTGTTGTAATGTTAGCAACTGCCTTAACATGGACAATATGCCATCAATCGCAATAACTGGAACTCCAGCAGTTGGTAAAACTGCGGTATCGGCATTGCTTGGTTTGCAAGGCTGGGAGGTTGCTACTGTAGCGGAATTAGCGAAGCAGTATATGTGTGAGGGTAAATTTGATGAGTTGATGGACAGTCTTGAAATTGATATTCATAAATTATCAGAGCAATACGATTCAACTAGTTTAGAAAATACGATAATTGACGGTCATTTGTCACATTTTCTGGATGTGGATGCAATTGTTATTTTGCGATGCGCACCAGAGGTCCTACGCACTAGGTTGACATCACGAGGTTATGATGAAGTAAAGATCAATGCTAACGTGGAATGGGAGATGGTGGCTGGAACTTGGTCAGAGATTCTTGAATTTGAGATTAATAAGCCAATTTTAGAGCTTGATTCTAGTCAATTTAGTCCGGAACAGATTGCTTTCATGATTACCGAATGGCTGGATGGTGACTACACTCTGCCAGAGGGTGACGATTCAAGTGCTATCGACTGGCTAGCAGATTGAAGTATATGGTTGATTATTAGGTATTTTAGCCGCAACAATCAACCCCCTAGTCGCTCTGGAGAAGTATGGGAAGGCCCATGGCGTTAGAAAAATTGAGGAGCATTTGGGAACGAGTACTAACTCCAATTGTTGAGTCTATGTCATGGATGAACCCTGCAACTATAACTTGGCTGGCCCTGCCCATCGGCCTGCTCGGGGGTGTTTCAGTATTACTCGCATCAAATGATGATTTGGGCGTGAGTATGCTACTTGGCGGGGCTTTGCTTATCACTCTCGCATTGTTGTTTGATGGCCTTGATGGTCCAGTCGCTAGAGCAACCGGAAAAGTGACTAGGTGGGGTGATTATTTAGATCACACGTTCGATAGACTGTTGGATGCGGCTTGGATAGTATGTATCGCTGGTTCGGTATTTGTTGATGACATTGTATTAGGTCTCAGTGCAGCATGGTTTACCTTACTCGGTTCGTACATGGGCACTCAAGCTCAGGCGGTAGCAGGAACTAGGAATTATCGAGGATTTTCGCGCGCTGATCGAAACATACTCATTATTGTGGCAACATTCTTGATGGCAATCTTGCTATACTTTGACCCCGCATTCTCTTGGGGCAATTACCCGGGAGTTTTCGACCATATAGCAGTCAATCCGTTGAGTATTGTTGTGTTTATTTCAGCACTTGGCGGAATCTGGACTTTCTTGGTGAGATTTACTCAAGCAAGTAAGCAAATAAAGCAAATTGATATTGATGACCCCCTTCCTCAATCAGTTACTTCTGAAGACGAATAATTTTGACCGAAGTTGAATTGAATCAAAATACGGTATTTTTATCATACAATTAGCGGTATGCTCATAACGGTTGCACGCTAGAAAGGAATGATGACGGACTGTTCCAAGGCTTATGATGGTAGAGCCATTGCTACACTGTTTGTAATATCTATGATACTTTCAATGCTGCCAATTAGCAATGTCAGTGCTGAGGACTCCGGCAACTTGTATCATTTACAAGCTCAAGACATACAGGCGACATTTGATAGTAGTACAGAACTAACCACTATAACATGGCGTAACATAGACAGTCTTGCAGAGCCAAATGCTCTTGATGATTTTTACAATGCGGTATACAAACTCTACCGCCATACGGATAGAATCGACGAAACCAACATACAAAATGCGACACTAATTCATGAGATAGACGCATGTGATAGTGAAGCATATGCTGTCAAGTATCTATGTCTGGGTGGTGCCAATGGTTCTCATCCCGGACATACATACTCACATCAAGTCGAACCAGGGACTAATGATACGTTTTTCTATGGCATTACCACCACAATCACTGCCCAAGATGGCTCTGAAACCGTTTATGACTCATTAATTTCTAATGATTCAGCAATCTATGACCCAATTACTGAAATCACCACGCCCATTAGGACGCCTTACAATCTAATTGCCTCTTTTGACCCATCATCCAGTGTCACGTCCCTCTCTTGGATAAACTACAACGATATATTCTACGTTCTACCAGAGGATGGACCCGATGCGTATCAAACGAGGATTTGGATGACATATCAGCCAATTACTAGAAGCACATCATCCGCTCTGTTAGGTTCTACCACACCAATCGCTCAGGTAGCGACAGGCGTATCTAGTCTCGACATCTTAATACCTGATGATACCGATCGTGAAGTTTACTATGCTGTGACCTACTTATTGCCCAACTATTTTGGTGCAGGTCAAGATTATGAGGACATACGGTTTTTGTCTAACAATGCGCTTGAAACCGCCTTAGCAGAAGATAATATGCCAGCAACACCTGTCACCTCTTCTAATTCCTTCTTCGCAGCAGATTCCCAAACTGGAGGTGGAACCACCACTATTACATGGTCTGATGTGTTAGGTGAAGAAGGAGAATCATACGCGATATATACCTCTGGAGAGGCGTTTAATAAGACTAATCAGTTCGGAGCAAACCAAATTGGCCTAGTCAGCGAGGGCATTTCTGAGTTTGAATATGAAGTTCCAGTAGGCCGACTTGGGACCTCACATTATTGTGTAGTAGTAATTGATTCGAATGGTATCTTCGATGAAGATATTGAATCTTATTCTTGTAGTTCAGTATATGAGGACGCGTTCTACAATTGGGTTGCAGAGCCGACTAATGTAATGGCCACATTTATGGGCGACTCTGAGACTTTAATCACTTGGAGCGATCAATTAGGTGCAGAAGGTGAAAAGTATCACATATGGCGGTCAAATTATCTCGTATCCGGTACACAATTTACTGAGAATGTCACGGTCGAATACCAAGGTACAGTCACCGATGGAGTTCAGCAATTTACTGTGCAAGTTCCGTCAGAAGTCGACCGAACCTCATTCTACTTCGTCACCAGTGAAGCATTATATCAGCATCATGCAGGACCATACCATTACACTGAACTACAACAGAATTGGTTCGGCCCAGTTTACGAAGAAACCGTTACCCCTGCCGCACCGAGAATTAACTCAATAGATGTTGAAGGAGAAATTTCAATTGTCACGATAGAATGGCTAAATGACCAACAGTTAGATGGTGAGAAATATTCAATTTGGCAACATGAAGGAGCCCCATTTGGCACAAATGAAGATGAAGTGTCTGTGGTATCAGAGGAGAACGGTTGGAACTTATTCGACGGTGACATCACTGACACTGGTTCAACGTTAACCGAGTTCACTTTTTCTCGAATTTACTCGATTCCAGATAGTGTCGAGAGAAACATATGGTATGCAATAACGGTGGAGGATGCATATGGAAATACCAACTTAGAAGCATTCCCTGGTTCGGGAGGCAACTCAATAAAGGTTAAGGAGGATACAACCCCTCCGACGGCAACTTACCAATTATTCGATGAGAATAATCAGGAATATCTGAGCCCATCTTTGGTATCAGGAAGCTACTCAATCAGATTATCAATTAATGAATATCTATTCAGTAATCCAACCATCGATATAACAACTTCAACTGGTGGCGATATCACTAACGGTCCTCGTCAGATGTTGATGTATGCTGACAACCTTCTAGACCCATTCAAGGGCCCTGAATATTATCACAACTTTATCATTACCAGTAGCGTTTCTGCAGGTTTAATCACTATAACTGCCGATATGGTTGATGAAAGTTATAACAATCAACAATTAACATGGACGGATCGAAGTCTTGATGCGCAAGGTCCAGTGTTGACAGTCTTTTCACCCGCATCCTCCGATGATGGGTCAAAATATTTGGCGAAAGAGTCAATGATGATTAGTGCCGGTGCAACAGATGATGTCAAGGTAGAATTCATGCAGTACAAATTCATCTTCAACTACAGCACGAGTAATACGGAATATGATGAGTGGATTACGCCGGCTAATTTGCAGGATGTATATGGCGATGGCACTGCATTCGTATTTGTTGAGGAGTATAGCGCAGGCAACTTTGCCAACGGCGAACATGCGATACGTATCAGAGCAGTTGATTCCGCAGGTAATGAAAACATTAAGGAAGTGAAATTTATGGTTGATTATTGTTATAATGATATCAATGGAACAACTAATTGCCAGTATGCCCAATCGATTGCACCACCGCCAGAGCCGATAGTAGTGGAGCCTTCATTTTCAGACCCGCCATACGTATTTGTTTGGGTCTCTTCTGGTATAGCATTCATTGCCATTATATTGATGCTATTTGTCATTAGCACGGGTATGAAGGGGCCAAGGAAGAAGCAATCCGATGATGATTATGACGATGATGATTGGATGTCCGAATTTATCGGAACGACACAGCAGGTCGACATGGATTCGATTACGAACACAATGGCAGTCCCTGCTGAGCAGCCAGAGGAAAATCCTGACGATGAAGAACCCGAGGACGATCCGTTTTCGGTTAACGTGGTTCAGCGAAAATCACGAAGAACCAAATCCAAACCCCAGCCAGAGCCAGAGCCCGAAGTAGATGATGATGATGCATTCTTTGGGCTTGATGATGCAGAATTTGAGGATGATGAGGAAGTCGAGGAGAAGCCTAAGCCTAGGCGTAAGGTTGGACGGCGTCCTGCACCTAAGAACGCTCCTAAGCGCCGGCCGACTAGGCGTAGAAAATCTGAAGATTGAGAGAATCTAGAACAGATATCTCAATTAATATACTTCCAGTGACCACTACATGGCCGAAAGCACTGAAGTGAGTGATTTTGCGAACAATATGGCTGAGGATTCATTCGAATCGCTTGCTGACGCTTTTAACCCGATGAACAATAAACTCAATTGGTTGTTAATCGCCTTACCGCTAGCAGTTTTTTTCAATTTTCAACATAACCTAACTATGGCATTTTTATTTTCAATGATTGCAATTATGCCACTAGCCTTCCTTATGGGCAAAGGGACTGAAGAAATCGCCTTGAGAACGGGTGAAGCAATAGGTGGCTTTCTCAACGCCACATTTGGCAATGCTGCTGAATTGATTATCGTCGGCCTAGCGATATATGCTGCGTCAAAAGACCCTGAAGTAGTTCAAACGATGGTGACGGTGACTCAAGCATCATTGATTGGTTCAATTCTTGGCAACATGCTGCTAGTATTAGGTCTAGCCTTGCTATGGGGCGGACTGAAACATAAGGAACAAACTTTCAGTAGTGATGCTATTCAAATGAATGGAACACTACTCCTGCTAGCCGTTGTTGCCTTCATAATCCCCAGTGCTGTTCATCATTCAGGGGGTACCTTCTCTGATGTTGAAAATATTTCACACTATGCCGCGATAGTATTACTGATAATCTATTCACTAGCACTATTGTTTCAACTGAAAACGCATGCTCATGTATTTGCTACCGAGGCTGGACATGGTCACCACGAAAATCCGACAATGAGTAACAAAAATGCTTGGATACTACTGATCTTGGCAACGGTTTTAGTTGCCTGGATGGCCCACATTCTCGTTCATAGTCTTGAGGCTGCGGTGGTAGAGTGGGGTCTACCTGAGTTGTTTATTGGAGTAATCTTGTTACCATTTTTTGGTAACGCTGCAGAGCATTTTACTGCTGTTATTGTGGCCGGCAAGGACAAAATGGACTTATCTATCGCAATAGCAGTTGGTAGCAGTGTGCAAATCGCTCTGTTTGCTGCTCCAGCAATGGTTTTGTTTGCTTGGGTATTAGGCGTACCTCTGACATTGGAATTTGGCATGCTCGAAACTGCGGCAACCTTTGTCTCAGTATTGGTCGTTAATTCGATACTTGCTGACGGTAAGTCAAACTGGCTGGAAGGAAGTATGCTGCTTGGTGGGTACATTATTCTGGCCCTTGCTTTTTTGCAATTGTAGGTGAAATCGATGCAAATTAACAACAAGCTTGGCGTTGGTTTGATGGCTACAGCAGTATTAGTGATGCTACTGGGTACCATCGGTTTTACCATCGAAGATTCGGTAGATTCGGTCCCAACCCCAAATGTCCCAAACTCAGTATTTTTCGCCGATGAACCAATCCAGTCAAATCCATTAGCGCTTATAATTGCAGCTAATGCCGAGATAACTTGGGATAGAAATGATGTGTTCATAGTAGTTGCCGACACCGAAAAAAAAGATCAGTGTGAAGGCTTGACATATATTGAGACGTTAAATCAAAACAGCGAGCTCTGTACCTCAAGGGATAATGATTACGAAGCGATAGGCGACGATAATCAAGCGGGACTTGATTATGAGGTCAAATCCGGTGCGTTTTACATTGGTGTCGGTACATACACAGAAACGCCGGATGATTTTGCGCTAGACATTGACTACAAGGTCAAACTTACTTTATCTCCTGCCGGATATTTTCTGATGGTGCTAACATTTTTTGTTGGTTTTGTGTTGAATAAATATCAATAATTATTCTATGCCTTGGTAATATGTCTCAACAGAGTGGTTCAATTCGTCTAATGCTAATTGCTCATCGATAGTTTGGGTTTTACCATCCAATCTTACAGGGTTACCCGCAACCCACATGTCGAGACATTTTCCACCATTAAACACTAAATTTGCCAAGTGACGATTATTGGCTCGGCCGCGTGGAAACATTCGGAAATCATTGAGGTCCCAACTAACCCAGTCTTGACTACCTTTGGTGACCATTTGGAACACATCTTTGGCAGGAAGTAATGTAGCATCCCAATGATCATGTCTCTGAACGAGCGCAGCAGTTCTTGCTTCAGCAAGAATATTCAGGCCATTACCAGAAGATGCTGCCCCGTCAGTGCCGATGCGCACATCGACCCCAGCATCGAGATAAGCGGGGAGTGAGAGTGTTCCACCACATGCTAATTTCATGTTGGATGATGGGCAGTGGACTGCGGTTGCGGCACGATCTTTGAGAATTCTAATCTCGTTTTTCTTGACCCAACTAGCGTGTGCACAGATGGTTCCCGGCTGGAAAAATTCAATGCTGTCAAGATATTCTATCGGATATTTGCCTGTTTTATCAAAACATTCAGCGATTTCTTTCCTCGTTTCACTAACATGGATATGTAGCCTACCTTGCCGTCTTTGCGCCAATTCTGAAGCGGTAACGAGGGTCTCTTCGCTACAGAGATAGACTGAGTGCGTGGCGATAGCGTATTGTATTCGATCATCACTTGACTGTTTGGCTAGTAACGTATCTAGTTCATCTAGAGCTGATTTTGCATCCGGATGTGAGGGTAAGGCAAAATCACTAACCGGGCCACCAATTAACCCTCTGATGCCTGCTCTGTCTAGTACTTCCCCACTTATCGCTGGGAAGAAGTACATGTCTGCGGCAAAACTACATCCTGTTGCAATCAATTCACAAGCAGCAGCGGTCGAACCAACTTTGACAAAATCAGGATTTAACTTCGCTTCTGTCGGGAATATTGCTTCATTGAGCCAGCGATCTAGGGGAAATCCATCACTAAAATCTCGGGCGTTTAATTGCATTGCAAGGTGAGTATGCCAATTTTGTAATGACCGGGTTATTAATTTGTTAGAACCATCAATTACATGGCGAACATCCTCATCGCCATTGGAAATAGACCACGAACCATCATCATGAATCAGGAAGTCGCCAAGGTGCTTGTTTGCCTGGTCGTCATACAGCACTGTGTTTGTATACCTAGCAGCGAATTCGGAAGTCATGTGCCACCTTACCTTGTGTGTGGGTGATGCCCTGATTATTTAATTGTCAGTTATTGTTTGAGATATTTTGAGTTTAAATTTCTCAGCACTATACTCAAGGCTGGCAACTCCCGGTAACAAACGTCCAGCCAGGTAATTTAAGCATGCCCCACCGCCAGTTGATAAGTGGCCCATTTTACCGGACAGGCCACGTTTCATGATCAATGTGGCAGTATGCCCACCGCCAACAACAACATAACCGTTCGATTCAGCACAGGCATTGAGCATCTCGATTGTTCCAAAGGCAAAATCAGTCAATTCGAATACACCAGCAGGGCCGTTGAGGATAATTGTTCCAGCCTGTTTTATCGCCACAGAAAGCGCCATTGTTGAATTAATCCCGATATCAAATATTGGAGCGTCAATTGGTAGTGATTCAACCGATAAATCTACTCGGTTATCTTCAACATTTGCCGCTAAGTCAGATGGTAGCATTATTTTCTCTGGAAAATCATTGAGCATTCCTTTAGCGGTCTCTACAGTTTTGTGGTATGCTTCACCCAATTCATTGACCAAAAAATCATGATTTGCTTGACCTATATCCGTTCCAGCATATTCAATCAGTAAATTGGCGACGCCACCAGTTGGCCATATTTGGTCAGCAATGCCTTTTCTAAGCATGTTGTCAGCGATTGAGATAGAGTCTTCCACCTTGATGCCCCCAACTACTGCGATACAAGGCCGAGCGGGGGTTTCCAATGCCAAATCGAGGGCGTCAATTTCTCGTTTCATCAGTTCGCCAGCAACACATGGCAAAGTATGGGTAAATCCGACAATTGATGGCGTATTCCGGTGAGCACAGGCGAATGCATCATTAACAAAAATATCTACAACACTAGATAGTCTTTGGATAATTTTGGTTTCAGCCATCCTTTCAAAATCACCCTTTACTGAGACTTCTTCAGGGTCCATTCTTACATTATTGAGCATCAATATTTCACCGTCGTTTAACTCTTCAATGGCTTTCATGGCCCTTTCACCATGAATATCATCCACCCACTTTACATTCCGACCCAAGAGGCGCCCTAATTCTCTTGAGTGGCCTAAGGTATTGGTAAAATCTTTTTTGCCGGGCCTTGATTGATGAGCCAATATTACTACTTTTGATTTGGTCAGAAGGTTGAGCGTTGGCACGATGGCTCTAATTCTTGTATCGTCTAAAAATTCTTGACTATTTGGTTGCAGTGGGCTATTTATATCAACTCTGACAAGAACAGTCTTGCTTTCGACATTGAAGTTGCGCAGGTTTAGCACCCTTGCCATGTTTAGCCCAAAGAGCGGCAGTTTTTGATATCTTTTCTTGCGTTAAAAATCAAAATGCAATTGATTCGTTCGGACTAGCGGGTAGTGTTTTCAATATTGACCATTAGCGGCAATCATGGCGTCATGGTCTACCGATGAATTGCGCGGACCCGACGACGAAGATTGGCGTGTCCCAGTCAGTGAGTTAGAAGAACGCCTAGATAATCTTAGTAAGCGGCTAATGAAAGCAAAGCTAAAAGCTGCGCTTATTCAAAATCCGGTTGATTTGTATTACTATGCCGGTGGGAGACAAAATGGAGCATTACTAATTCCAGCAGCCGACTCACTGGCTCATGTATCACAGGGTGGCTGTGGTCCAAAATTCTATGTTAGGCGTTCAATAAAACGGGCTGAATTTGAGTCTGGAGGTAGTGACTCGCCGGTAACCATCGAAAAATTCCCCAGATTGCGACAGTTTGCAGAGGCGCTGTCTAAAACCGGTTTAGAACAGGCGCCTGCGCTTCAATTAACAGAAATACCAGCAGATTTTGCCGAGAAATTTTCTACAATACTAGCTCCACTTGGGGAAGTCAAAAATTGCACACCAATAATTCATGAACAAAGAGAAGAAAAATCGCCGTGGGAGTTGGCAATGATGCGCGCAGGCGCAGAAATCCAAGAGGAGATGTTTGAGCGGGTGAAAAACTCGATTGCTGTTGGTAAGACCGAACTGGATATCGCTGCTGTAGCGGAGGAAGTTAGCCGACGTAACGGGTTCGGTGGCAATATACAGATGCGACGCTATCCACTTCAATGTGACCGTGCTGTTGTTGTATCTGGCAGAGCAGGAGGTATTCCATCTTTCTTTGATTCAGCAGTTGGGGGAATCGGACCAAACCCATTGGCTGGTATGGGTTCTAGTTTCAACAAATTGCGCCCTAAACAACCAATCCTTGTCGACTTAGTGCATGTCCATCGTGGCTATGTTGTCGATGCTACTAGGATGTTCAGTATAGGAGAGTTGTCGGCGGAGTGGAATCAGAGATTGGCCGATATGGTCGAAATTAGTAATAAAGTCGTGAATTCGCTCGGTAGTGGCGATACGTGCTCTATGACTTGGCAAATAGGCTCCGAATTAGCTCATAATATGGGTTATGGTGAAAACCTCATGGGTATGAAGCCGGATCAGAGTAGTTTCTTGGGCCATTCAGTAGGTCTCCAATTAGACGAATCCCCGGTCATTGCTCAAGGATTTGATCGACCGCTGACACATAATGGCCTGATGGCTATCGAGCCAAAAGTGGTGTATGGTGATGGCAGTATAGGTATCGAAGATACGTGGGTTAAAACTTCACAGGGCCTAGAGCGAATTACTCTATCCAACAATCAGGAATGGTTGCACCATTGCTAATAATCAAGAGCATCCCGTGCTAGGGGTATACATGCCCGCCAAACCGTATTCGTCAGGTCATATAGGAGCAGTTGCTGCAAATTATACTAATATGCGTATATCAGGCGCTGTAAAGCAGCAATTAGTCGATTTATTGTGTGACGAATTAGATCGCCTCGTACCTCAGATGGAATCCGAAACACTGGCTCAAGACCCAACCAGGAAAACACTTGATGATCCCAACAGGACTAGACTGAATTATAATAGGACCAGAGAGTTGATGATAGATCGAATTTCTAACATCGAATCGGTAGGTTCTGCCGCGGTCCAGGCTGGTATTGAGCATTCTGAACAACACTTAGCGAAAATACTGAAACATGCCGAGGCCGCTGCTGAAAAAGACCGTGTCGCGACAATAAAACCTCGCCATCTTGAAATTGCGATATCTGGGATGGGTTTGGATAACGGAGATACTGTGGAGCTGGAAGAGGTCGAAGAAACCGAGACACTAGTGGTTGGTCAGGGTGGTGGTGTGTTAACGCGTTCGTCACTCTTATCGCTTGCTAGAACCCATGCTAAAATGCCAGTTACAGACGATGCGGTTGAGGAGCTAATCGAGACATATTATGTGGTTGTTGAAAAGTTGGAACGCGATATTAGGGCTCACGCGCAATTAGGCAGTAATCCTGTACAATTCATCGAATCAATTGCCAGAATGCAGACTCTTATGTCATTAGGTTGGATGCGCGCGATGTTGATAAAAGCAGCCACAAACGCTAGAGAGCGTGGTTATAAGCGCATCGACATTGAACAAATAGTTCACATTGACCCTTATTGATTCCAAGTGGATTTGTATAAATACTTCATATTGAACCATCAAGTTCAGTGGTAATATCATGATTGGAGAGAACGCCCCCGAATTCACGCTTAAGAACACGTCAAAAGAGTCAGTTTCACTGTCAGATTATCGAGGTAAAACAGTAATCGTTGCGTTCTACCCCGGAGCATTTACCGGTGTCTGTGACAAGGAAATGTGTGCGTTCCAAGACAATATGGGTAAACTAAACGCCGCATCAGTTGCTGTAATAGGGATAAGTGTTGATTCTCCTTGGGCTAATGCAGAGTTTGCTAGGAAATATAATCTAGAATTCGAATTATTATCTGATTTAGAGCGTCAGGTAGTTACTGATTATGATGCATCGTTTGTTGGTCTGGGAGGCCTTGAAGGATATGTCAGCGCAAATCGTGTTGTTGTTGTCATCGATAAAGCAGGTGTAGTTCAACATCGATGGGTCGCTGAAAACCCTGGAGTTGAACCAGACTATGAGGCGATTATCACCATTGCAGAAGCGCTTTAGGCAATTCCATTGGATGCATTGGGATGATTGAATGCTAAGTTCAACCATCATTGTGTATGGTATTTTAGCGGGCCTAGTTGCTATTTTAGTAACCGTTGCAATTGAGAAATTTGGCGGCTTTATTGGTGGTGTATTAGGTACAATTCCATCCACTATAGTTCCAGCAGCGGCAGGGGTTTACACAATTGATGGCGAGGAATCACTGATATCCAGCATGTCAGTTGTACCGCTTGGCATGTTAATCAACGGGATGTTTCTTGGAGTGTGGATTATACTCCCAAATAAAATCAATGTTGAACGATATAAGTTACCAGCAACGACGCTGATATCTCTAGGCGTTTGGGCGATTCTAGCCGGGCTGAGCCTATTCGTTGCCCACAGCTTTACCGATAGTGTGGGTAGCGAAATTATGCTTGGTGTACTAGGATTAGTTGCGTTGGTACTGCTGGCAATCTGTTTCAACAAACAAAGCCTCGCTGCACCTAAAGGTATCAATGAAGTGCCGATGTTAGTACTAGCATTGCGAGGACTTGCCGCAGGCTTGGCAATAACTGTATGTTTGATTTTAGCGGAGCAGGGATTGCCATTTGTTGCAGGCCTTGCAAGTGCATTCCCGGCAATTTTCTTGACAAGCATGGTGGCATTATGGATTTCACAGGGCTCGCAAGTACCTCGTGGAGCAGCGGCTCCGATGATGCTTGGTGGCGCTAGCGTATCGGTCTACGCGTTGATTGCTCTTTGGTCGCTGCCATCATACGGCGTCATTGTTGGATCTTGCATCGCGTGGTTTGGCGCAGTTGGCTTGTGGACCGTTCCGGCATTCTTTTTGCTCAAGCAGTACAGAGCGAGGAATAGACATCAGTTATCGGACTTATCAGGGTAAAAAATATTGGAAAGTGCGTTCATTCAGCCAATTTTTCTTCGATATCAGACAAGCGCATCTCGTTTAATTTTCCTTCAGCGCTGGCTAACTCTTGCTGGCAGAACTCCAGTAACTTAGCACCTTCATCAT